>WNFL01004455.1_pt3 | contig 20450 bp, 18 predicted proteins | sample 5400361 | NCBI WGS metagenome assembly WNFL01 (sample SAMN13153351, study PRJNA577476) | soil metagenome | isolation source: 40 cm soil on Douglas fir-dominated hillslope | place: USA:California | collected 2013-09-17
GCACGTGCAGGCCCGCTTCTACCCGGCGGATCGGATGGCGGAAGACATCGTCCGGGGGATTGACCGCAACGCTGCGCTGGTCGTGGCGCCTGTGTCGGCACAGCTGGCATGGCGTATCTGGCGCTACACACCGCTGGTGGCTAACCGGATGACCGCGCGTCACGTGGCCTGGGCCCGCGCCACCTTTGGCGCCCAGCAGGCCGAAGCCGACACCGGCGGGGCGGCAGGCGAGGCGAGCGGGGGTCCCCGCAGACCACGTCGGTGAGCCTGCCGTACGAAGGCGCGAACGGCCGGTGGCTATGAAGCTCGCTCGCGGCTCGCCCCGTTCTGGCGGGGTGCTCCAACCATCCATGCCAGCCGAGGAGGACCTCACCGCAGCAGGCCCCCGGGTCATTTGCTGAACCGGCATGACCGGCCGCCGCGCGCGGCCGCCTGGACGGAATCTTGACGCAGACCTGCCGGGTCGGTGTCTCGAACTGAGCGCTATCACCGCCCTGGTCAGCTTGTGGCATGGCCTAGCTGATAACAGATGCCCGCCGAGCCATGGCCGCTGGCTCGCCGAGCAGATCCCCCGCGTCGCCGCTCACTTCCCGGCCAAAGGAGAACGACCGCAGGTAGGCGGCATAGCCGCGCGGCGAGCTGTCGGACTGCCAGGCGACCACGGCAGCGCCAGGCCCGGCACCGACCACCTCCACATTGTGGTGGCGCTCGCCGGTCACTCCGTCCTCAGCAGCTCGGCCGGGCGGGACCGCGCGGCGATCAGGGCAGGCGGCACCGCGAGGGCGACCGCGACCGCCAGAGCCGCGGCGGCCAGCGCGGCCAGCGATCCGGCCTGCACCACCGAGACCGGCACGACGCCGAAGTTGGTGGCGAGCACCCGCCAGGCGAGCTTGCCGGCCGCGATGCCGAGCGGCACGCCGGCCGCGATCCCGACCAGCGCGACCGCGGCCGCCTGCCAGCCGACCACCGCGGCGACCTGCCGCCGCAGGAACCCGAGCATCTTGAGCAGGCCGGCCTCGGTACGCCTGCGGGCCGCGCTGACCACGAGCAGGTGCACCATGGTCGCCGCCCCGAACAGCGCGAGCAGCCCGCCGAACAGCAGCGGGAAGTTCACCGACTCGCCGAAGTTCACCAGCTCGACCGGCTGTTCTTGCACGGCCACGAATCCCGGGTACCTGTGGGTGTACCGGGCTACCGCGGCGGCGCCGGCCCGGCCGGGAGCCGTCACGAGCACCGAGTAGCTGGCCTCCTGCGCCGCTCTGCTCGCGCACACGGCGTGACGGGCGCCCGGCGGGCACTGTGCGCTGGTGAGCCCGGCCACGGTCAGGGCGGCCCCGGTGCCGAGTCCGCCGGTGCCGAAGCTGGGCGGGAGGGCGGCGCGGCCGGTCACCCGGAACGTGGCCGTGTGCCTGGCTCCGGTCAGCAGGTCGGCGACGGTGACCCGGACCAGGCCGTCGGGCTGCGCTCCGACGCTGCGCATCGTCGCCGCGCCGAGCATGATCTCCCGGTCGCCGCGCGGCTGCCGCCCGTCCACCGTCGAGATCAGGGCCGGGCCGCGGACCCGGGTAAAGGCGACCGCCCGGACATGGCGGCCGTTGACGTCGATCTCGGCCACCGTGGTCTGCGTGATCTGGCGGATCGCGGGATCGCGGCGCAGGCTGGGCAGCAGAGTGCGGGTGATTGCCGCGCCGTTCCCGATTCCCTCGTTGGCGAACTGCGCCTGGAAAGGGGCGCCGTACAGCGCGGGCGTGAAGACCAGGTGGGCCAGGCTGGCGCCGAAAACAGCCGTCCCACACAGCGCGGCGAGCGCCAGCACGCTGCCCAGCAGCGCGGTTCCTACCGGGACCGGCTCGCGGCCGCGCCCGCGCTCGAGCGCGTACCTGATGCCGATGACAGCGGCCGGCGGCGCGCCGCCCCTGGCCGCGGCCCTGACCACCGCGGCCGGCAGCGGCCGCGGCGCAGGATCGTGGCCGAGCAGCCGGGCGCTGCGCACCGCTGGCCAGGCAGACAGCGCCACGACGCTCGCCAGGGTGGCCAGAGTGCCGATCACGGCGACGAGCGGGTCGACCACTACCGCCCCGGGCCCGGTGATCGCCAGCCTGGCTTCGCCGACCGGCGTGAGCGGGGAGAGCGACGCGGCGAGACCCACCGCGCCTGCGGCGCCGACCGCGCCGATGACCGCGGCGCGCGCCAGGCCGAGCGCCACGAACTGCCTGGTCCGCAGGCCGAGCGCGGCCAGGGTGTGCTGGTCATCGGCATCGACGACGAACTGCCGGGCGGCGGCCTGCCCGATCACCGCCAGCCCGGCCAGCGCGGCCAGCCAGGCCAGCGCCCACCAGCCGGCGGCCTGCGGCCTGATCCCGCGCTGCACGGCGCCGGCGTCGACGCCCAGGTCGTCGGCGGTGCCGAGCGGGTGCAGCGGGCGGAGCCGGCTGTCGAACCCGGGCATGTCGGCGGCTCCGCGCTTGAGCCGGACGTAGTAGGAGTCCACCACCCGCGCGTGCGGATTCACCGCGGCCGCGTAGGCGCGCGTCGGGAACAGGTCGTAGCGGTCTCCGTAGCCCGCGGGGAACTCGTTCTCGGTCACCACGAATCCGACGACCCGCAGGTTCTGGGTGGGGACGTCGGCGATCCTGACCTTGCCAGGACCAAGCCGCATCTGGGCCCTAGTCGGTGTCCGCACCGTGATCACCGAGCCGATCCGCGCGCCGTTGTCCCTGGCCAGCGTGTAGGAGGCGAGTGCCTCGTCCGGCTTGGACTGATCCGGCATCCGCCCGGAGAGCAGCTTGACCACCCGGGACAGGCCCGAGGGTGGGATCTCGAAGACCCCGAACGAGCCGGAGTCGATCCGGCTGGTGCACGTGTCGCAGCCGGGCCGGAAGTTCACCGGGCCCAGGGCCGGCGTCACTTGCGCCACCTCAGGGATGCTCGCCAGCGTCGGCAGCGAGTGCGCGCTGTAGACGATCGCGTCGTAACCGTGCTGCGCAGTGAAGTCGGGGAACGCCGCCGCGGTTCGCCTGGCGGTCGACGCGGCGGCCAGCACGAACCCGCCGGCCACGGTTGCCAGCGCGGCGAGCGCCAGCCAGGACTTCCAGTGCTGCCGCAGTTGCGTTCGCAGCAGCATCGCGACAGCGCGCATGGCGTCCCTCCCGGCCCGGCGTCCTCCTAGCCAGGGTCCTTGCTACCGTCTCGCGCGCGGGCGAGATCGGCAAGGTGGTCAGCCACCTGCGGGAAGTCGTGCTAGCACCCTGAGTTTGGCCTGCCTCTTCCGGCGCGGCTCGCGCCTGGCCGTACTGTCGCGGCATGGAGCGTTACGCGCACCTTCCAGGTTTCGCCGCACGGCGCTAAGGTGCCTCGGGCCGGACCTCGGCTACAGCGAGCGCAGCCCGTCGAGCACCTCAGCACGTTCTCGTCCTGGCAGTGGCCTTTCGCCGGCCTGACCACGCTGAGCAGGCCCTGCTGGCTCAGTCGCTGAGCAGGATCTGCACTACGCCGAGCGGCAGCCCGGTCTCCGAGGCCAGGTCGGCGACCGCGATACGCCTCCAGCACATCTCGAGCGGCCGCCGGTGCTCGGGAAGGCAGCCAGGGTCCGTGCGTCAGCGCCGTGGCGACCGCGGCGACCACATCGACCACGTCGAGCACCTGGCCGGCCGGCCCGGCCCCTGGTCAGCGCGTAAAGCCGGACGACCGCGGCCGCTGCTCGGGGCAGCACCCTGGAGGGATCCGCTGCGGTGCAAGGCGCTCGCTGGGCCCGGCTGAAGAACGCCAAGGGCCGGCGCGGCGATGTTGGCTCCAATCCCGCCAGCTCGTCGCATCGTGGGCGGCAGTGGTGGGCCTGGTGGTGGCCGAGAATGAGTTCCCCGCCGGGCACGAACGGGACCCGTTATGACCTGTTCCCGGCGAAGGCGTATGCGGCGGCGGTGAATCACCGTGCTGCTGAGCGACGAGGAGGATCCCAGCGGCGGTGGCGTTTCACCGGCATCGCGGCGGACTCGGTCACCTGGCGCGCCGCGACCTCACACGACGAAGGCGCCACCTGGCATTTCGACGAGCAAAATGCTGGCCACCCGAGTTGACCCCGCATGAATCCCCGCCGCTTCGGCCGGGTTACTCAGCCTTCCGCCGGCCGCTTCTTTCCCTTCCTGTGGCAATGCTCGATGACTGCGTCCGGGCCTGGGAATACCAGGCTCGTGTGGCCAGGACGTTCGCTGCCAGGGCGGCGGCGGTCCCGCACGCGGGCAGCCACCCTGCTGGCGGGGGCCGGACCCTCCGGCGAGCCGAGCCGGCCAGCACGATCGAGGCAGCGTAGATCAGGCCATCCATCGTGCGCTGCACTGCATCGTCGCGGCAGGCACCTGCTCGCTTCGCCTCCCCGTCAGCAGAACCACGAGCACGACGAATGCCGAATGCGGGGCATGGAGCAGTGCAGCAAGGCTCAGGGCCGCCACCCTGCTCTCTTCAGCTGATCGGCGGCGAAGCGCCCGACGCTGCTCCGGTCCCGCTCCGGTTTCGCCAGTTCCTCCGTCACCACCTCTGCGGTACACGGCGGGTACCCGGACTCGCGCAGGTACTCGGCGATGACGGCCGCGCGGCCAATGTCGACCAGGAAAGGCCGGCTGAAGTCGAACTCCCCCTCGTCGGCTGGCCTGATCGGAAACGGCTGGCTGAAGCCGAACTCGGCATCCTGACCCGAATCGCCGGTCTACGAATGGCCGGACAGATTCTGGTCAGTCCGGCGCTCTCCTGCCGTTGTATCTTCCGCGCCAGCGCGCCGAGCTCGGCTTGCAGCGCGGGTACGCCCGCGGTGCCGCGCGTCAGGCGCAGCCCGATCCACGCGTAGAAGAACTCCGCCGGCTCCTGCCGGGTCGCATCTGGCGGCAGGACGCTCCCTTCCGGATGGTCGGACTCGTCCACCAGTGCTGGCGGGATCTCCGCTATCGCCGCCACCCGGTAGGACCGGATGAGCTTCCGGCCGGCCTGCCGGTCCCCGGGGCAAACGCGAGCCGCACGCTCCCGCCGATGCCGGCACCGAACAGCCTGGTACGGCAGCCGCCATTCGGGTTGTGACCTGCGGCGCAGCGCCCGTATGCGGTTCGCTGGTGTGGCATGGCACACTTGCCCCCGCTTATGTACCTTTACAGTTACGTAACTATTACGGTTCATTCACGCCATGGAAGCTGCTCTGCGAGCGCTGGCGGACGAGAGCCGGCGCACCGTGCTGGAACGGCTGTCCCGCGGCCCGGTCACCGCCGGCGAGCTGGCGGCACTGCTGCCGATTGCCCGCCCGGGGGTGTCGCGGCACCTGCGGGTGCTGCGGGAGGCGGGGCTGGTCGAGGTCCGCCAGGAAGCGCAGCGGCGGGTCTACAGCCTCCGCCCCGAGCCGCTCGCCGAGATAGATGAATGGCTGGGCCGGTACCGTGCCCTGTGGGAACAGCGGCTGGGTGCCCTGCACACCGAGATAGCCCGGGGGAAACGCGAGCGAAGGAGCACCAGATGACCGGCAATGCACGCACGGGCAACCGCCTCCTGGGCAGCCTGCGATCGGCAGACGGCAAGGGCGTTGTGCGCATCGAAGACCGCTACGACACTCATATCGACGACCTGTGGTCGGCACTCACCGATCCTCGCCGCCTCGCCCGCTGGTACGGCCAGGTTGAAGGCGACCTCCGCCCCGGCGGAGAGTTCCGCCTGTACATCGAGTCCGCTGACTTGGAAGGCACCGGGCGGGTGGAAGCGTGCGAGCCCCCGCGGCGGCTGCTGGTGACGACCAGGGAGACGGACGAGTCCTGGCGGAAGGGTCGCGGCGCGCAGCCGTTCGACGAGGCCATCGAGGCCACGCTGACCGCCGACGGCGACCAGACCGTCCTGGTCATCGAGGTCCTGGGCATGCCCCTGGACAAGATCGCCTTCTACGGGGTCGGGTGGCAGATCCACGCCGAAAATCTCGCCGCCTACCTCGCCGGGCGTGAGCGCGGCGACACCGAGGCACGTTGGGACGAACTCGTCCCTCCCTATCAGGACCTGGCAGCTAACATCGCTAGCACGCGGTCGCGATGACCGTTTGACCTGGGATGACCACCAGACCCGGCTCGAACGCGACCGGAGCATCACCATGACACCGCTGGCCAGCTGACCAATTGAGGCTGCCGTACTAGTACGGCAGCCTCCATTGGCGTTCTGACCTGGGATGTCCCGGCGTGTCGTGGATCGTAAAGGCGACCGCCTCATGATCATGTTTGTGTGACGAAACAAGGACTTGAGGCGGCCGCTGCCGCCGGGGTAGCGGCCGGGCTGGGCCGCCGGAAGCGAACCGAGCTGCTGATGCTGATGAGGCCCGCGTTCACGCGAACCGAGGCGTGGCTGCAGGCGGCCCGCTATACCGCGGCGGTGATGAGCGACCTGCCGCGGCGCAACGGGTGGACGATCGCGAAGCTGATCGGTGACCGGACGCCGGACCGGACGCAGCGGCTGCTGAACCGCGCGTGCTGGGACGAGGCCGCGGCGATGAGCGCGGTGCGCCGGTTCGCGGTCGCGGGGCTGGATGAGGCGGCGCGCCGGTCCGGGCGCAGCCGCGGCCTGGCGGTCGGGGCGCTGGATGAGACCGGGCAGGAGAAGCACGGCCAGGCCGGGGGTGCAGCGGCAGCACATGGGCTGCGCGGGCGGGGTGGAGAACGGGATCAACACCGTCCACCTGTTCCTATGTCCGCGAGGGTACCGGGCACGCGCTGATCGGCGCCCGCCAGTGGATCCCGCGCGAGCAGATCAGCGACCCGGTCCGGTCGCTGCAGATGGCCCTGCCGCTGGACCTTCAGTTCGCGACCAAAGGCGAGCTGGCCAAGGCGATCGTCGCCGGCGCGCTCGCTGACGGCGCGCGCGCCGACTTCGTGTGCGGGGGACGAGGTGTACGGTTCCTGCACCCAGTTGCGGGATTACCTGGAAGAGCAGGGCCAAGCCTACGTGCTGCGGGTCCCCTCCAGCTTCCGCGTCACCCTGGCCCGCGGCGTCACGCTGACCTGCGCGCCGGCCGCGCGCCGGCTCTGCCCCGCCGACAGGCACTGGGAGATCCGGTCAGCGGGCAAGGGATCCAAGGGCGAGCGGTGGTACGCCTGGACCTGCATCGCGGCCGTGTCGCCCCGGCGCTGCCTGCTGATCCGCCGGCACGTCCGGACCAGCGAGCTGGCCTTCCGCTACTGCAACGTCCCCCAGGGCAAGCCACCCGGCATGACCCGGCTGATCCGCGCAGCAGGGCTCAGATGGCCCGTGGAAGAGGACTTCGAGTTCGGCAAGGACGGCTTCGGCCTGAACCAGTCCCAGGTCCGCCTCTACCACGCCATCTTGCGGCACACCGTCCTGGTCATGGCAGCCCTGGCGATCTGCGCCGTCACCGCCGCGTCCCTCAAAGACAAGACCAGCTCTCGGGCGCCCATGCCCGAGCATCCCGACCAGCCGCCGCCCGCCCATGCCGGCATGATCGCGCTGACTGTCCCGGAGGTCCGGCGGCTCATCGCCGCGACCGCACGCCCCTCACCACCCGGCCACGCCGAGCACTGGTCCGGCTGGACGCGCAGCCATCAGGCCCGTGCACGCTGGTTCCACCACCGGCACGGCTCGCACGAGACCAGAACCTCACAATGAACCCCTGGCCAGCTGACCAAGGGCGGCTGCCGTACTGGCCAGTGCGGGAGTGAGCATGCACGAGGTGTGCCCGCCGTAGCGCAGGAACTCGGCCCCGAACGCCGGGGTGGACCCGCGGGTACCGCAGAAGTGCAGCCGCACCGGTCAGGCCTTTCCGGCGTCTTCCCGGCGATGCCCGCCGGACAGCTCCTCCAGGTCCGTCCGGCCGAACTGGCTGGCGTCGACCGCTGCCATCCGGCAGGCCGTGACCGCGACCAGCGACGAGGTCCGGATGCCGCCCTCGAGATGAGCTCGCTCTCCGAGCAGGGCACCTGGCCCGCGCTCGGCCAGCGGCTCGTCATCCCGCTCGACCCGGATGACCCCGTCCAGGACAAGGTAGACATCGGTCCCTGGCTGTCCCTGGCGCACGAGTACGTCACCAGCCGGCAGGCTGCGGATCCGGGGCCTGGCCGCCCCGTGCATCAGCTGCACGGACAGAGATCGCTCCAGCGCCGTCTCCACCGCCGTGACCAGGGCCGGTGAGTCCTCCTCCCCCCACGGGCTGTGCCGGCCGAAGGACTTGGCGACCCAGTCGGCGAAGTCGGTGAGCCCGGACTTGTGCGATAGCTTGCCGTCACGGTCGTAGACCCAGTGCCGGGGAAAGGCGCTCGCCCCGGTCATCGCATAGTCGCAGCGGCCGTCGGCGTGCAGCGTGAGCGACAGGGTGGTCCATACCAGCGGTGCCTGCCATCGCACGTACGGTCGCCGCCGCACCCGCCGTGGCGCGGGCAGGCTGGCCCGGCCGCCGGCGGTCTGCGAAAATCGCACCTAGCCATGTCCCGGTTCCGGATCACGGCGCAAGTCGGGCAGCTGGACCGCCTGAAAACGGTACTGCAGCCCGGCCAGCCGGATGGTGCTGGAGCCCATCAGGCCTCTCCCGCTCTAGCCGGAGCCGGTGATCTGGCCGGCCTGGTCGACGTCGATCCAGGCGCGAAGAACATTGGCAAAACGGAACCTGTTCGCGGCCCGCAGCTCCTCGATGTCGCCGAGGTCTGACGGCGGCGGATCGTCGTAGTGCGAGAATCCCGAGTCGAAGACGACCCTGGCTGCTCCGGTGACTGCCTCGGACGGGATCCAGGACAATGACGTGACGCAGCTTTCATAACGCATACCCTCGCGGTCGCTGTCGGCGTTCCGATCGGCCAGGGTGGTGGCTGGCGTCCGCGAGCGTGCTAGCACTACCGGCCTTGCGGGGGCCTGCTCACTGGCCAGTACCCGCCGTGATGTGCGACAACTGACTAGATGGATCACACAGCCGCGGCGCACGGGCGCCGCATCGAGGTCTTCCTCGCGGACGACAACCTGATCGTCCGTGAAGGAGTGCGCGCGCTCATCGAGCGCAACGCCGACCTCAGGGTGGTCGGAGTGGCCGCCGACTACGACGAGACCGTCGCCGGCTGCGACGCCACCGAGCCGCAGGTGCTGGTCACCGACGTCCGCATGCCGCCTTCGTACCAGCGCGAGGGCATCGATGCGGCCAAGCGCGTGCGCATGCGCTATCCGGGAACCGGGATCGTGGTGCTGTCCCAGTATGACGAGCCGGAATACGCCATCTCGCTGCTCGCCGAGGGCTCGGCGGGCTACGGCTACCTGCTGAAGGACCGCGTCGCCGAGGGCAACCAGCTGGCCGACGCGATCCGCCGCGTGGCCACCGGGGGGACCGTACTCGACCCGGCGATCGTCGAGGCGCTTGTCCGGCCGGTAGTCGCACCGGGAGGCCTGCTGCCGGCGGAGGAGGAACTGCTGGCCATGGTGGCGGAGGGCAAGCCGATCAAGGCGATCGCAGCGGCCAGGCGGGTGCCGCCCGAGGCTATCGACACCGAGGTGGAGGCGGTGTTCGTCAAGCTGGCCACGGGAGTCTCCACCGGCGATCCGTCGGCGCTGACCCGGCTCCGGCTGCTGCATCAGGCCATCGTCGACCGCGAGGAGCAGGGAGAGACGCTGTCCCGCCTGCTACCTGGCGGGCTGGCAGAAAAGCTCAGGCACGGGACGCACCGCATCGGCGAGACCGAGCGCGTCGTGGTCACCGTACTGATGAGCGACATCAGGTCATACTCGACCATCGCCGAGCATGCCGACCCGGCCCAGCTTGCCGGGCAGCTCAACACTCACCGCGCGGCAATGAACCGGGCCATCCTCGGCGAGGGAGGCACGGTGATGCAGTTCGTGGGCGACGCGGTGATGGCCGTATTCGGCGCCCCGTTCCCGCAGCCACATCACCCGGACCGGGCAGTCGCTGCGGCCGCGGCCATGCACACGCTGCAGGACGAGATCAACAGGGCCTGGGCGGAGGACGGCCTGCCCGCCTTCGGCCTGGGCATCGGCATGTCGACCGGGGAGGCGGCCGCCGCCCTGCTGGGCTCGGCCGAACGCCTCGAGTACACGCTGGTGGGCGACACCGTCAATCTGTCCCAGCGACTACAGCAGCTCGCGGCGGCCGGCGAGACCGTGCTCTCCGATGCCACCTGCCGAGCCCTGACCAGCCCCGCCAGGACTATCGCGCTTCCCGCACAGCTGGTCAAGGGCCGAGACACCCCGATCGCCGCCCATAAGATCACCAGGGAGAACCCAGAGTCCGCCACCTCGCCGCCCTGGCCAGGCAGCGCAACCGCTGCCGGAGACCCGATGACAACCCGGACGGGGACCTGATGAACGAGAACCTGCCTGCGCTGGCGATGCTGGGCGTGCGCAAGACATTCGAGGCCGAGAACGCGCCCGTGCGTGCACTTCGCGGCGTTGACCTGAGCGTGGCCTCGGGTGACTTCGTCGCCCTGATGGGACCGTCCGGCTGCGGCAAGTCGACGCTGCTGAACCTCGTGGCCGGGCTCGATGTACCCGATGAGGGCACCATCACCGTCGCTGACGAGGAAGTGACGGGGCGAAGCGAAGACGATCTCGCGCGGCTGCGCAGGAAGCACATCGGCATCATCTTCCAGTTCTTTAACCTGCTGGAGGGCATGACTGTGCTGGAGAACGTCGCCCTTCCGGCGGTCATCGCCGGCAGCAGGCGGCGGATGGCCGAGACCAGGGCCAGCGACCTGCTGGACTTGCTGGGCATCGGCGACAAGGCGGCAGCCGTTCCTGGCGTGCTGTCCGGCGGCCAGCGCCAGCGGCTGGCGATCGCCAGGGCGCTGGCCAACGAGCCGACCCTGCTGCTGGCCGACGAGCCGACCGGGGCGCTCGACTCCGAGGGCGGCGCCGAGGTCATCGAGCTGCTGAGCCGCCTGCACGCCGGCGGCCAGACCATCGTCCTAGTGACCCATGATGTCCAGGTCGCCAGCGCGGCCGAGCGCATCGTCAGCATGCTGGACGGGCGCATCCTGCCGCCGGCCGGCGGCGATGCGGATCTCGGCGTCAGCGTGACCACGGAGACGCGATGACAGCTCGCCGCCCTGCCCGGCGCGCGCGGCCCGCGACCGTCGGCCGGGCGGCTTGGCCGGGCGGAGCGATGATCACCGCTGCCGCCGGCGTTCACCCGGCAGTGCTCCCGCCGCTGGGCGGGAGCAGGACTCAGCGGGTGCTGGCCGGAGTGCTGGTGCCCGTGCTGACCATCGTGATCGTGGTGATCGGGCTGCGCGTGCCGGGCAGGTCCGGCCTGCCTGCCCTGCAGGCCGTCGCCTTCGGCCTGGTCGTGGTCGGCGCGCTGTCGGCCGCCGTCCTGGGCCGTGCGCCTGAGCGGGTCCCGCTGTGGCAGGCAGCTCTTGGCCCGCTGGCCGCCGCGGCCGCGCTGACCGCCGCGCGGATCGGCAGCCAGGCGCCCGCCGGGCAGCATCACGCAGCGCGCGGAGTTGCCACGCTCGGCGTCCTGAGCGTCATCGCGATCTGGGTTCACCTGCTGCTCGCGCTGCCCGACGGCCGGCTGCGCAGCCGATCACGGCTGCTCTTGGCGAGCCTGGCATATGCCGCCGCTGCCGCGGCCGGCCTCGGCCTGGCGACCGCCGGGCAAGCGCTCACCGCCGGGGCAGTTGCGCTGATCTGGCCGCTGGCTGCGGTATGTGCCCTGCCCGCGGTGCGACTGCGCTACCTGGCAGTCGCCGGGCGGGACCGGGAGCGGATGCAGTGGATGAGCGTGGGCGCGGTGCTGGCGGCCGATACCGCCCTGGTGGCCGTCGTCTTGCACGTGCTCGTAGGGTGGCCGGAGCCGGTGGCCGCGGTGGCGGCGGGCTGCGCCATCTTCCTGCCGGTCGGGATGATACTCGGCGAGGTGCGCGGGCTAGCGTCCTTCGGCGGGCGCGTCCTGGTCCAGGTGCTGTCGATAGCGGGATTCACCACGGTCGTCGCGGCCATCTACCTCGTGATCGTGTTCGGTATCGGGACGCCGCCCAGCAACTCGGGTGACCGAGACGTGCTTGGGCTGTCGATGCTGGCCGCAGCGGTGGCTGCGATCGGGTACCTGCCGGCCAGGGATCGGCTCATCGCCTCGGCCACGCGCTTCGTCTACGGCGCCAGGGAGGCGCCTGACGAGGTGCTCCGCACCTTCGGCAGCCGCCTGACCCGCGCGATCCCGATGGATGAGCTCTTGCTGCAGCTAGCCGAGTCGCTGCGCAAGACCATGGGCCTGACCAGGGCAGAGGTCTACACCGGCTCGGGCGACGTGCTACAACGGGCGGTGTCGGTGCCAGACGCCGGATCCGCCTCGATTGTCGTCACGGCCAGCGAGCGACCCGTCGTGACCAGGGCAGGGGTATCGGGCAGCGCCTGGGCATCGGTCTGGCTGCCATCGCTGCTCGAGGACCGTGAGCAGGCACAGCTTCGGGTGGCGCCGGTGAGTCACGGCGGGAGGCTTCTCGGCCTGATTGTCGTGGAGCGGCCCGTGGCTGCCGACAGCTTCTCCGAGGATGACGACCGCGTCCTGACCGGCCTAGCCCGGCAGGTTGGCCTTGCGTTTCACAACGCTCAGCTCGATGCGGCCCTGCAGACGACCCTGGATGAGCTGCGAGGCCAGGCCGAGGCGCTGCGGGAGTCCCGCGCCCGCATCGTGGCCAGCGGCGACGCCGAGCGCCGCCGGGTGGAGCGTAACCTGCACGACGGAGCGCAGCAGAATCTCGTGGCGCTCGCGGTACACCTGCGGCTGGCCCGCGACATCGTCACCGAAGATCCGGCCGGCGCGGCGCAACTGCTTGACCAGATCGCCGAAGAGGTGAAGCGGACCATCCAGGAACTGCGTGAGCTCGCCCACGGCATTTACCCGCCGCTGCTCGCCGACAGCGGTCTTGGCGAGGCGCTGCGGGCCGCCGCCGGCCGGAGCCCACTCCCCGTCCAAGTAGCTGACCAGGAAATCGGGCGGTACTCCCCCGAGGTCGAGGCGGCTGTCTACTTCTGCTGCCTCGAGGCGCTGCAGAATGCGGCCAAGCACGCGCCGGACGCGAGCGTCAAGGTGCGAATCTGGGCGGAGTCGGGCGGCCTGCTGTTCTCGGTCACCGACAACGGCCCCGGCTTTGACGCCGAGCGGGCACGCAAGGGCCACGGCTTCGTGAACATGGCTGACCGGCTGGGCGCCATCGGGGGAACCGTCCGCTGGCAGTCCGAGCCCGGCCGGGGAGCGCAGATCCGCGGCTCGATACCCCTGATATGACCGCCTACCCGGACCTGAACGATCGGGAGCCTCTGTCCTCCCACAGCTGGCGCAGGGTGTGGGTGCCGAGCTGCTCCTTGTTCAGGTAGCCGCTGGCGCCGCTCGCCGCGGCACCGCTGGGCAGGTCACTCACCTCATAGGTGGAGCACAGGATGACGACGACATCCGGATGGGCTGAGGTGATGCGCCGGGCGGCCTCGATCCCGCTCATCTCCGGCATGTTGATGTCCATCAGCACCATGGCCGGGCGCAGCCTGTCGATGAGCTCGATGGCCTCCGGCCCGCTCACCGCCTCGCCGACCAGCTCGAAGCCCTCCATCCGGCCCAGGACTGCCTTCGCCGCCAGGCGGAACGGCGCCTGATCATCGACTACGAGGACAGCACACGAGCGGGTCACGCTCTCAGCTTGTCATGCGGGCCGCGCCCTGCCGAGGGTGCTGCCCCCCGGTGCCCCGGTGTGGTCACCTTCCCCGCGGCGACAGCTTCCTGCTATCGCTGGCTGAGGAACAGCAGGACCGCCTTGACCCGGCGGTTGACGTCTTTCTCTTCTGATAGTGCGAGCTTGGCGAAGATCGAGTTGGTGTGCTTCTCCACCGCGCGCTCGGTCACGAACAGGGCGGTGGCGATCGCGGAGTTGCTCTTCCCCTGAGCCATTTCGGAGAGGATCTCCGACTCCCTGGGCGTCAGCGACGCCAGGCCAGGCTGGCGATCTCGTGACCGCGCCCGCACGAGCTCATCAACCACTAGGGGGTCGATCACGGACCCGCCCTGGGCCACGGCGCGGATGGCGCGCGCCAGCTCGTCGACGCTGCCCACCCGCTCCTTGAGCAGGTAGGCCCGCCCGGACGAGCCGTGCTCGAGCAACGTCACCGCGTAGCCGGGAGCGGTGTACTGGCTGAGTACGACCACCCCGGTGGCCGGGTGATTCTGCCGGATCCACGCGGCCGCCTGGATGCCCTCGTCCGTACCGGTGGGCGGCATCCGAATGTCCGTGACGACTACGTTGGGAAGCTGCTCGCCGACGACGGCCAGCAGCTGAGGCAGGTCAGACGCGACGCCGACCAGCTCGAAATCCTCGTTGGCCGCCACCAGGCGGGAGATGCCTTCCCGCAGCAGGGCATGATCCTCGGCCAGCGCGACCCGGATAGGTGCCATTAAGCCGTGATCGTAGCGTGCCGCCGGACGGGGTGCTAGCACGACTTTCCCGCTGGTGGCTGGCTACCTTGCCGTTCCGGCAAGGTAGCCAGACTGCACTCAGGAGCCTGGACAGGGAGGTTGCCGTGCGTGCTGTTGCCATGCTGCTCCGTGCGCGGCTGCGACAGCACTGGACGTCCTGGCTAGCCCTGGCCGCCCTGGTCACCCTGGCGGGCGGGCTGGTGATGGCCGCGGCGCCGACTGGCCGCCGGACCGCGGCCGCCTTTCCCGATTTCGTCGCCCGGCACGGTTACGGCGCCATCGTCTACAGCGCCCGCCCGCTGCCGGAACTGGCCCGCATCCCCCAGGTCGCCCTGGTGACACCGGTCCGTGGCCCGTTCACCGCCATGCCGCGCTGCGCGCCCTGCCGCAAGCCGATCGATCCCGGCTCCTTCGCGGTCTTCGAAGTTCCGCCAGGCAGACTGACCCGGATGGTCCAGCTGCTCTCCGGGCGGATGCCGGACCAGTCCAACCCCGATGAGGTGCTGGCCTCCTACACGCTCGCGAGGGGCAACGGCGCGCGGATCGGCTCGGTGATCCAGGTCCTGACGCCGACCCGGCGCAGGTGAAGATGGGCCCGGTCAAAAATCAAGATTGCGGCACTCCCGCGCCGCAGCCTGCGAGTGGTGGGATTCGTGGTCGCCGAGAACGAGTTCCCCGCCGGGAACGGGGCGCGGTACGACCTGTTCGCGACCAAGGCGTTTGCCGCGGCGGTAAATCACCGTGCGGGGCGCTGTTGCGTTGTGCCATCTCTGCGCACGCTTGAGCATGATCGGGATGCTGTATCGGTTCAGATGGTGATCGCCAGGTCGTCGAAGGCGATGCGGAACCGGTGTCGGCTCGGGGTGTCGGCGGCGACGTCGTAGTGGCCGCGTCGGAGGTTCTGCACAAAGGCATGTCCGGCGGCGAGGGTCCGAGCGGAGCGGTGACGCTTCAGGCCGCGCATCGGCCGGAGCCGGGCTTTCAGCCGCCCGTGGTCTGCCTCGATCGGGTTGTTCGCGTACCGCCCGACGGTGTGCAGCGCTGAGGGGATCAGATCGTCGAGCACCCGCGGGTAGACCGGTGCGCGGTCGGTCGTGACCTCAACCGGGATCGTGCCGGCGCGCAGCGCCCGGGCGAAGAAGCGCCGCGCGGCGGCCAGGTCACGCCGGACCGGCAGCAGCACATCGATGACCTGGCCATGCTGATCGACAGCCCGGTAAAGATAGGTCCACGTACCGGAGACCTTCACGTAGGTCTCCTCGGCGAACCACCGGTCACCGGGAGCGTGGCGACACGGCCGCGCAGCCTCGATGAACTCCGGGGTAAACCGCTGCACCCACCGGTACACGGTGACGTGATCAACGGTCACACCGCGTCCGGACAGCAGCTCCTCGACATCACGGTAAGACAGGCCATACCGCAGGTACCAGCGGACCGCGATCGAGATCACCTCTCGCGGGAACCGGAAGCCAGCGAACACCGAGGTCCTACTACACGCAGTCACCGGACCAGTCTCCAGCCATCCGCGATCGGCCAACGGAACAGCGCCCTGCTGTTGCTTTCGCCGCCCTGACCGGGTCCTGGCCGGCGGTCACCGCAATCTGTGCAGCCGCGGCATCACGGACTGCCTGGTGACGGCCATCACGGTCACGCGTTGTGGCGGACGGGGTGGTACCGGCGTGCGATATCGGTGCGGGACGACGGGGAGATCGAAGTCGGTCGGACGGCGCCGCTGCCGGACGGCGCGTTCTGCGCGTGCTCATCTTCCGGTCCGGGGATCGCCCGGCGGATCTGGGTCGCGGAGGGACCGGCAGGAAGGCACGTGCACAGCATCCCCGGCAAGTTCGGCCTTCCGGATAGGGCGGATGATCACCGGCGAGTGCTGGCCGTGGTGGTACCTGAGCCGTGCTGGAGGCTGGCGCTGCATCCCTGGGCCCGGTCTGCGGCCGCGTGCCGGGTCAGTCCCGGATGAGTGCGCGCAGTCCCTGGGTGAACGCCGGGGCGTCGATGCCGGGGCCGAATGCGAGCTGGTGGAGGAATGCCGGGCCGAGGGCGGTCAGGACCAGCGCGGTGTGTTCGGCGGGGGTGCCGCGATCGGTGGTGCCGCGTGCCTGGCTGATGCGGACGAGCGTGGCGAAGTGGCCGGCCAGGTGGCGGTAGAGGGCCGATAGCCGGTGGCTGAGCGCGGGATCGCGGATGGCTTCGCCCCAGATGATGACCGCGATCGGCGCGATGTCTGCCTGCTGCAGCGTGGCGAGGACGGCTTCGAGCGCCTGGTCGGGGGCGGGCGGCTCGCCGCCGGGGAGGGCCGGGCCGGCGGTGGCGGTGATCTTGTCGATCACGTCGTCGGCGATGGCGGTGATGATCTCGTCTTTGCCGGTGAAGTGGGAGTACACCGAGCCGGCGGACAGGCCGGACTCGGCGAAGATGTCCTGCATCGAGGTGGCCTGGAAGCCGTTGCGGGTGAAGCAGCGCTGGGCCGCGCCGAGGATCTGCTGGCGGCGGGCGTCGCGGGTGCGCGGAGTGAGGCGGGGCATGCCCCATCTTAACAGAACGAAGGTTCTGTTTGACACGGCTGCCGGGACCGGGCAGACTCGGAGTCAAGCAGAATGTTCATTTCGTTTAGGAGGTTGGAAGCGTGGGCGACAGCAGGATCACCGCGGGCGTTCCCGTCAGCACAGCTCCGGCACAGCCGGTACTCCCGCGATAGCGAGCAGCGGTACGAGCCGGTCTCATCCAACATGCTGTCTTGTGCCGTCCGGCTGCTGGCCAGGGCTTGTGCGCGGCGTCCACAGCCCCTTGCGCCGGCGCCCACCCCCGGCGCCGGGAAGGCCGCCCAACCCCCGTTGCGGGCGGCCAAATCGCCGGCCAGGACGACCTCATCCCCCCTGGGTTGCCGTCCTGGCCGGCCCTGCTTCCCCGTCAGCACGTGCAGCGGGGGCTGCGCGCAGCTCGCCGTGAAGGGAACGGCATGTCCACGGCCGGCTGTGCCGTCGCCGGAGGCATCGCCTCCCAGCTGATCATCCGCATCGGCCTCATTTTGTTTGGAGCGTCATCGCCCGCGACAGCAAGGAAAGGGTTTCAGATGAGTACTTCGCGGTCGCAGGCAGGCGGCCAGGCGTCGTCGCCTCGGCAGCCGGTCCGGGACAAGGTCGTCGTCATCACCGGTGCCAGCAGCGGTGTGGGACTCGAGACGGCCAGGCAGCTCGCCGGCCAGGGCGGGGAGATCGTGATGATCGTCCGCGATCAGGCCCGCGGCGAGCACGCCCGCTCGCAGGTCGCCGAGGCCGCGGCCGGCAAAGCACCGGTGCTGCTCCTTGCCGACCTGTCGGTGCAGGCCGACATCCGCCGGGCCGTCCACGAGGTCACGGACCGGTACGACCACGTCGACATCCTGGTCAACAACGCCGGTGCCGCGTTCAGCCGCCGCGAGCAGAGCGCCGATGGGCTCGAGCTCACGTGGGCGACCAACTACCTCGCTCCGTTCCTGCTGACCGAGCTGCTGCTGCCGCTCCTGGTTGCCGCGCCGGCAGGCCGGATCGTCAACGTGGTGTCCGAGTTCTACGGCCGCAAGCTCGACCTGGGCAACCTCCAGGGAGAGCGGAAGTACAGCTACTTCGGCGCCTACAGGGCCTCGAAGCTCGGGGAGGTCCTGTTCACCACCGAGCTCGCGCGCCGCATCAAAGGCTCAGGCGTGACCGTCGTGTCGGTCAGCCCCGGTCCCGCCCGGACGAACTTCGCCGGACCGCCGGGGGTGCTGGGCGTGGTGCTGGGCGTGATGCAGCACACCCCGATGTTCAAGCCCGCCGGCCAGGCCGCCGGGGGAATCGCCTGGGCCGCGACCGCACCCGAGCTCGCGGGCGACTCAGGCGGGCTGTACATGCGCGGAAAGCAGCTCTCCCTCAAGGGCGCGGCGACTGACCAGTCACTGGCCGCCCGGGTATGGCGCATCAGCGAGCAGCAGACGGGATCGACCCGGCTCGCTCGGCCGTCGCGGCCGTCTCAGCCGCCGGCGGACCGGGTGGCTGATCTCACGCACAGTACGCCTTTGGGTCTCGCCCTAGGGATCGGATCACTGAGCCGGCGCGGCGGCTGAGCGTGTCACGACAGAGGGGCATCGCCAGGGCCGCGCCCTGCGGTGAGCCTGCGGCGAAGGACATCAAACACGGCTCCTGCCACCTGAAGACCGCAAGGAGGACGGTCATGGCATTCGAGACCGAAGTCGTCATCAACGGCCCCCAGGAAAACGTGTTCGACGTGGTCACTACCACCGGGCATTGGCCGCAGTGGGCCGTCCTGGCCCGGGCCGTCGCCGGGGTCACCGAGCGCCCCTTCCAGCTGGGCGACCCCATTTACGAGTTCTGCCGCACCCCGACCGGCCCGCAGGAAGTTTTGTGGCACATCACCGAGCACGACCGGCCCCACCACGCCAAGTTGGTCGCGGAGGACGGGACCAGTATCACCTACACCTTCATCGGGAAGGGCGACGACACCTCCTTCTGCCGCGTGTTCGAGCTTGGCCCGGTGCTGGGTGCCCAGCAACCACCCCCGTACACCAGGGACACCGCGAGGGCCGAGAACGCGAACGTGAAGGCGCTGGTGGAGAAGATCCTCTGGCGCGAGCAGAAGGGCCGCAACCTGCCATAAGACGTAGCGTGCAGATGGCGGGCCAGGTCATCGGCGATAGTGGTGCGGTGCTTCGGCGACGCATCGCCCCGCGGCAGCGAATCGTGGCGGAGGCTGTGCCAGCAGGTGCCCGGCCAGGAATTCGGTCTGAATGTCTGAAACCTGACGAGCTTGAGATCTGCTCGCTCTACTAACTAATTAGGGCAGGCATGCCTGAGGTCTTGCCAACATTCTGAAAGACACATAGCTAAGTCTGGGCACCAGCCGCCCGCCTCGCGCGCACTCTCACCGCCCCGGGGAGCGCGGCGGTCGGGCCAACTCTCTATGGCGACCGACTCCTCGCCGCTCCGATCCCCACGATATGGGAGCCAAGAAGAGCACAACCCTAACAAGGACGCGTTGCAGAACGCGCCATCGCGCACCAGATGGCTCGTTCTGAGCGCCGCCGCCGTCCTCAGGCTGGCCGCTCTGTACCCCGCATAACTGGTCGTTCGGGAGCGCTGGCGAGTCGCTGAAGCCGGCTCGAGTCGACCGCTCATGCCGATGAGCTGCCGCTCTCTTTCGGGTTGTGCAGTTGCTCCAGAATCGCTGGGCGGATGTTTCCTTCGCGACGGGCCAGTGCGTAAGCGTCGCAGTGGCGCCACGAGGCATTTCACAACGGTGGGGCTGCCGTCAAGGCGATGGATGCGCGGTCATCTGCTGTGCGCCGTGGTGAACTGCTTGACGTGAACGCAGCGCTTACTGCCGTTATCGGCGTCGCAGCAACCCTGTCGGGGTCTTTCAGCACCTATCTCTTTCAGAGTCGCACGGCCGAACGCGCTGAAGCGTTCGCGCGCGACGAGCGGCTTCGTCAGGAGCAGCTGACCGCTTGTAGCGCCTACGCTGGATCTTTGACCGAGCTCAAGCGAGGACTCATCAGTCTGTGGTTCCATCGCGATGACCCGGCCGGACCTGCCTGGCAGGCGGCTCGCATTGAAGGCGATCGGCTGGGTGCTAGCGCGGAAGCTGCCCGGTTCCGCGTGCAGCTGGTTTCTGGGGATTCGCGGGTGACGATGATGGCAGACTCCGCCTTCGCCGCACTCGGTGCGATTCGCACTGCGCCGGATCGGAACGCGTTGATCGAGGTCGAGGAACGGTTCGAGGGCGCCGTCGGGGAGTTTGTTGCAGCCGCTGCAGCCCAGCTCCGCGCCTCGGTCTGAAGTCAGCATGGGCCCGCCCACCGAATTGAACGCCTGGCCCAATCAAGACACTAGGTTCACCGAGCACCGCAGGTTCCCTGTCAACCGCCTGCCTGTCTTCACTGTGCGCAGCTGAAGCGGGCGGGTTCGCGGGATGCAATCCGGCGTGCCCGCGCATACTGACAGCATGCCTGTCCGACTCCATCACATCGTCGTTGACG
>WNFL01086649.1_pt1 | contig 20449 bp, 18 predicted proteins | sample 5400361 | NCBI WGS metagenome assembly WNFL01 (sample SAMN13153351, study PRJNA577476) | soil metagenome | isolation source: 40 cm soil on Douglas fir-dominated hillslope | place: USA:California | collected 2013-09-17
GTCGACCGGGTGGCACAGGTAGCAGCGGGCCGCGGCGTGCCGCCCGCGCAGGTCGCGCTCGCCTGGCTGCTGCAGTGCCCTGGAGTGTCAGCGCCGATCGTCGGCGCCACGAAACTCGAGCATCTCCATGACGCGCTGACCGCTGAGCAACTCGAGCTCAGGCCAGAGGAGATCAAGTCGCTGGAAGACCTTTACGTCCCGCATCCGGTGCTTGGGCACTAGCTAACGGTTCGGGGTCCGGGCCTGCCCGCAATCCGGGCACAGGCCGAAGAGTTCTACCGTGTGCCCGACCTCGGAGAATCCGGCCTGGCGCGCGACCTCGTCGGCCCAGCGCTCGACGGCCTTGCCTTCCACCTCGACGCTGCGCCCGCAATTCCGGCAGGTGAGGTGGTGATGATGGGTGTCGGTCCGGCAGCGCCGGTACAGGATCTCGCCGCTTGAGTCCCTGATCGCGTCCACCCGGCCCGTCTCGCTGAGCGCCTGGAGGTGCCGGTAGACGGTGGTCAGGCCGACCGCCTCCCCGCGCTCCCGCAACTCAGCGTGGATCTGCTGGGCGCTGCAGAACCCGGGCAGCCGGTCAAGGACGGCCGCGACCGCCTCGGCCTGCCGGGTGCCGCGAATCCGGGTGCCTTGCGGCCTGCCGCCGGACGCGCGCTCGGGGAGGTTCACAACTCGCACGGTAGCAGCCAGCACGACAAGCTCTGGCCGACGCAGGCATGCCCCGCGGCCGGCGGGAGGATAGAGCGGCCCGCGGGCGGATAGGTAGGCGGCCTGCGGGAGGATAGAAACATGGCTGACCGGCTCCGCGACTCGACAAGCCCCTATCTGCTGCAGCACGCCGACAACCCGGTGGACTGGTGGCAGTGGGGCGAGGAGGCATTCGCCGAGGCGCGCCGGAGAGATGTGCCCGTGTTGCTCTCGGTCGGCTACTCAGCCTGCCACTGGTGTCACGTTATGGCGCACGAGTCGTTCGAGGATCCGGCGACCGCCCGGCTGGTCAACGACCTCGTGGTGCCGGTCAAGGTCGACCGGGAGGAACGCCCGGACGTCGACGCGGTGTACATGACCGCGACGCAGGCGATGACCGGGCAGGGCGGCTGGCCGATGACCGTGTTCATGACCCCGGACCGGGAGCCGTTCTACTGCGGCACCTACTACCCGCGCGAGCATTTCAAGCAGCTCATCACGGCCGTCGCGCGGGCATGGCGCGAGGACCGGGACGCCGTCGTCGGTCAGGCAGGCAACGTCGCCGGGCAGCTAGCCGAGAACGCCGGCTTGCTCTCTGGCCAGCAGGAAGGCGGCGGCAGCGGGGCCGGTGCGGTGGATCGTGAGATCGATGACGCCGCGGTCACGCTGCTGGCCAAGCGATATGACGTGCAGCGCGGGGGGTTCGGCGGCGCGCCCAAGTTCCCGCCGTCAACGGTGCTGGAGTTTCTGCTCAGAGCATCCGAGCGGGCGCCGGCCGTTGCGGAATCAGCGGCTGTGGCGCCTGCACCTGGGGCGGGCGAACAGCCGCTGGCGGACCAGGCGCTCGCGATGGCCGCAGGAACGGCCGAGGCGATGGCCAGGGGCGGCATCTACGACCAGCTGGGCGGCGGCTTCGCCAGGTACAGCGTCGACGCGGCGTGGGTTGTGCCCCATTTCGAGAAGATGCTCTACGACAACGCGCAGCTCGCCAGGGTCTATGCGCACTGGTGGCGGCGGTCGGGCGGGGAACTGGCACGCCGGATCACCGAGCAGACCTGCGACTGGATGATCGCCGACCTCAGAACGGCCGAGGGCGGTTTCGCGAGCGCTCTGGACGCCGACAGCGACGGCGAGGAAGGGGCGTTTTACGTCTGGACGCCGGCCGAGCTTGCCGAAGTTCTCGGTCCCGATGACGGCAACTATGCGGCGCAGCTATTCGCTGTAACGGAGGCAGGTACGTTCGAGCGCGGTCGATCGGTGTTGCAGCTGCCCGCCGATCCCGCCGATCCCCGTCGCTACGAGCGGGTCAGGTCGGCGCTCCTGGCTGCCCGCGCCGTGAAGGTAGGGCCTGCCAGGGACGACAAGGTCGTCGCTGCCTGGAACGGGCTGGCAATCGCCGCCCTCGCCGAGGCGGGGCTGCTCTTTGACCGGCCTGACTACGTCGAGGCGGCGGTCGGCGCCGCTGAGTTGCTTGCCAGCGCGCACATCGATGCCGGGCGGCTGGCCAGGACCTCGATGAACGGAATCGCGGGGCGGAGCGCCGGCGTGCTGGAGGACTACGCGAACGTTGCGGCCGGGTTCCTGGCACTGTCCGGGGTGACCGGGCAGCAGCGGTGGCCAGCCCTAGCCGGGGATCTGCTTGAGACCGCCCTCGAGCGCTTCCGCGACGCCGGCGGGGGGTTCTACGACACCGCCGACGACAGCGAGCGACTGATCTACCGGCCGGCCGACCCCGCCGACGGGCCCACGCCCTCCGGGACCTACGCGATCGCCGGTGCACTACTGAGCTATGCGGCCCTGACGGGGTCCGCCCGGCACCGCGAGGCTGCGGTGGGCGCGCTCGGCACGCTGAGGGACGTCGCAGCCAGGTTCCCGCAAGGGGCCGGCTGGGGCCTGGCCGTCGCCGAGGCGTTTCTGGCCGGTCCCGACGAGATCGCGGTGGTCGGCCCGCGCGGGGATGACCGGACGAGGGCACTGCAGAGGGCGGCAATGCTCGGCGCGACTCCGGGAGCCGTGATCGCCATCGGCGACGGCACTGGCGCGGGCGACCCCAATGGCGCCGACGGCAGCGGAGGCATCCCGCTGCTGGCAGGACGCGGGCTCGTCCAGGATCAGCCTGCCGCCTATGTCTGCCGCAATTTCAGCTGCCGACTGCCGGTCACTAGCGCAGACGAACTGCTCGCAGCGCTCGGCCGGTAGCCGCGACGGTTTCCGCCTTGTCATCGCTGAGACATCTGCTGGTTACGTTGTGCACATAGCTTGATTGGCACGGAATGCCGCGTTCGGCTGGGCCGGGCTTTCGTTGGCCGTCTCAGGAGGGCATAATTCCGGTAGCGCGAGAGAATGCTTCCGAGCGGAAGGACCGAGGTTTGCCCTCCCTGGCGCGTCGGCTACTCCCGGTAATCGCGTTCGCTCTTGTCCTGAGCCTGGTTATGGCGGGTGTACTCGGCCATGCCCGGTCCAGGCTGGGTTTGCCGGATGCCCGTCCTGCGCATTCGGCCGGCTCATCGCAGTGGGCTACCGATGGCGCTGCGGCGGACCTCAGCGCGACGGTGGGCGCGATCCCCGGAGCGGGTGGCCGGGCGGATGGCCGCGGGCGGCTGAGGGCCGGAGCGCTGACCACCTCTGCGGTAGCAGCCAAGTTGCTGCCGTCGGTGTCCAGATCCCGGGCGCGTCCGCTGTCGCGGCTGCTTCAGGCTGACGTGCTCGTGGTGGCCGGGCAGTCGCTTCCCGCGGCCCTCGTCCGTGCGCTGCGCCGTCTGCGCGGAGTCGCGGCGGCAGTTCCCGTGGATGCGGGCCGGGTTCAGGTGAATGGCGTCTTCGTCAATGTCCTCGGCGTGAAACCGGCAACGTTCCGTCCGTTCGCCGCGCGCCCGACCGCGCGTTCGGCCGCTCTGTGGCAGAACGTAACGGCCGGCGGAATGGCTATCTCGTACACGATGGGCCATCAGGACCGGCTCACGCAGGCCAAGCCGGTGCAGGTGACCGGCTCGCGGACGCTGACGCTGCCGATCGCCGGGTTCGGAACGGTGGGCATCGGCGGGGTCGATGCGGTCGTATCCGACGCGGTGGCCCGTACGCTCGGGTTGCCCGCCGGGAACGCGGTCGTGATCAGCGCTCCCAAGGCCAGGCTCGACAACCTCATGGCCAGGATCAGGAAACTGGCTCCGGCGGGAACCGCCGTGGCGCCCCTGGTGACTCAGGTGATCATGGGCACGCAGACCGTGACCAGCGGCGCGGCCGGCGCGGTCGGCGCAGCCGCCAGCCAGGGCCCGGGCCTGTCGGCTGTCCAGATTGCCAGGTTCCTGGCCGCGGCGGAGAGCCGGGTTGGCCTGCCGTATGTCTGGGGCGGCGCCGGCCCGGCGACCTTCGACTGCTCCGGGCTGGTGCAGTGGTCGATGGCCCAGGCTGGCGTCCTCATGCCGCGCGTGGCCGCCGATCAGGCCAGGACCGGGCCGCTGCTCAGGCTCAGCGACCTGCGCCCTGGCGACCTGCTCTTCTATCACACCGATCCGACGGCGCCGAGCTACATCTCGCATGTGGCTATCTACATCGGCAACGGCCAGATGCTGCAGGCCCCGGAGCCTGGCATGAATGTGGAGATCGTGGCAGCGGACTTCGGCGCAGGGTTCGCCGGAGCGGTCCGGGTCTACCCGAGCATCGCCGCCGCGGTCGCGGGAAACCCGGCCGGCTGACCGGCGTTCAGCCAGCGCTTACCGGTCTTCAGGCATCGCTGACCGGCGTTCAGGCGGCTGACCGGCTTCGGGGCGCCGGCGGGCCGATGAATCGTCTCCGTTGCGGCGCTAGCGGCGCTCCGCCGGGCCCGCCTCGGTGTCATGGGCCTGCTTCCCGCTCACGCCGCCGCCCGTCCACCGGCCTAAGCTGGCGTCCCTACGCTGCGTCAGTGCAGGATTGCGCAACCGGGCGGGTTGTGTAATTATAATTACATGAGTACAGAGAAGCAGGAACAGCAAGCGTCAGCGGTCGAGCCGGTCCGTGGCTGGTTCACCGGAAGGATGCCGGAAGAGTGGCTCGACGGCGCCCTCGACGTGAGGCTTGACCGTGAGGAGATCACGGTAATTGTGCCGATCGCCTTGCCGCAGACCACCGAGGGCGGGTCGGAAGCCGAACTGGCCGCCGCGTGGGAAGGGCGCAGCCGGCGGTTCCGCGAGGAGACCCGGCAGCACCGGATCGAGATCGCGCGCGAGGCTGAGCACACTTACGGCCGCAAGGTCTCCTGGGGCGTGCGTGCCGCGGAACGCGTCGTGATGTTCACGACCTTCTCGGTACCGGTCATGACCAGGCTCCGGCAGAACGAGCGGCGCGTGCTCGACACGCTCGTCGAGGCAGGCGTCGCGCGGAGCCGCAGCGACGCGCTGGCTTGGTGCGTCCGCCTGGTCGGCGAGCACGAAGACGCCTGGCTCGGTGATCTGCGCGAGGCCTTGCAGCGGGTCGAGGAGGTCAGGGCCGACGGCCCACGCTCATCCTGAGCATGGGGCACCATCGCCCCTTCGCCGCGCCGCTTCGGGCGCTAGGCCCTGCTGGCGATCCGCCCGGTTCAGCATGATTCGCGCTAGTGTCTTTCGGTGACCAGGAGCCATGACAGGGCCGCGTCTCCGCTGCGGCAGCCGCTAGAGGCCCCGGTCTGATGATCACGAAGTTTTGGTGCAAAGAAGGACAACACCCGCTTGATCATCCGTAACCCCGCGCGACCCCCTTCGATGATCAAGCGGTTCTGGCGCATAGAAGGACCACACCCGCGTGATCATCTTCGGGTGCGGCGACTGGCAGCCGGGAATCGGGTGCCGCGGCCAGGCTGAGGCGACGGCCAGGCTCAGGCCGCGGCAGCCCCGGCTGAGCTATGTGCGGGCAGGGGGCATCTGACGCCCGCCGCGCTCGCCAGGCATAGTGGCGCGAGCCCGGGGAAGCTACCCGCGGCTGTCGGAGTCGGGTGACGTGATGCGCGCCCAGCCCAGCTCCGGTTACCAATGGGAAACATTCGGCGCGCAGGGGGATATTTGAGCCTGCCTGGCCCGGGGTACACTCCCCAGATCGATCCCGCAAGTCCGGGCGTACTTTGGGCTGCCCGTACTGGCATTACCCCGCAAGCGGACGCGCTCCGCGCTTCCGCCAACGAGGAGGAGCAGTCGTGGTGTATGAGGTGAGGGCCGCGCTGGTGGAGTTCAACCCGACCGCGGAGCGGCTCCGCGAGCTGACCGAGAAAATGCCCAACAGCCAGGTGACAGAGTTCGACAACGTTGTCGTCAAGGCCAGGGTGGATTCACGGAGCACGAGGTCAACTTTCGTCGTCGATGACTCAACCAATGCCACCAAGCAGACCATCACCCGCGAGGAGTACGACCGGATCGCCGCCGAGCAGGACGCCTACATCGCTGGACAGCACATGGTCGTCGTCGACGGCTATATCGGTTCCGATCCTGATTTCCGCACCAGGGCCAGGCTGATCATGGAGGCGGCGAACTCGAACGTCGCCGGCATGCAGAGGCAGCTCTACTACCCGGTCGGCCCCGGCTACGATCCGGCGACGTGGGCGCCGGACACTACCGTCGTCTACACGCCCAACCTGTCCGCCCCCGGTTACCCGGACGGCCGTGTGATCGCCGTTGATCTGAACGCCAACATCACCCGCGTGCTGAACTCGGACTACTTCGGCGAGTCTAAGAAGGGCGGCCTGCGGATGTGGAACAACATCGTCTACGACCGCGGCGGCCTGGCGCTGCACGCGGGCTGCAAAGTCATGCCGCGGGACGGCGACCCAACCTCAATCCTGATCGTCGGCCTGTCCGGCACTGGCAAGACCACCACGACGTTCACGACGCAGCTCAACAGCCGGCCAGCCCAGGACGACTTCGTCGCGCTGATGCCTGGCGGGAAGGTCTACACCACGGAGAACGGCTGCTTCGCGAAGACCTTCGGCCTGGACCCCAGGTATGAGCCAGCCATCTACTACGCGACCACCAAGCCGGACGCGTACCTGGAGAACGTCTCGGTCGACGCCGACGGCAAGGTCGACTTCTTCGATACCTCCTACACCAAGAACGGCCGGACGACCTGGCCGTTCTCTTACGTTCAGCCCTGGCCGGGCAACGAGGTCCCGGCAGCGGAGTTCCTGCTGATCCTGAACAGGAACGAGAACATCGTGCCCGGGGTCGCGCGCCTGGAACGGGCGCAGGCGGCCGCGTACTTCATGCTCGGCGAGACCACGGGAACCTCGGCCGGCGGCAAGGACGAGGAAGGCAAGTTCCTGCGGGTGCCGGGCACCAACCCGTTCTTCCCCAGGAACATGGCCGACATGGGAAACCGGATGCTAGAGCTGCTCGACAGCCACGAGCTCAAGGTCTACGTGCTGAACACCGGCCGGGTCGGCGGCACGCACGACGAGACCTCGAAGAAGGTGACCATCCCTTACTCGTCGGCGATCGTCCAGGCGATCGTGGAGGACACGATCGCCTGGGAGACCGACCCCGACTTCGGCTACGAGATCGCCAGGTCGCTGCCCGGGGTTGACGATGTCGAGATCCTGCAGCCCCGCAGGCTCTATGAGCGGCAGGGCCGCCAGGGCGAGTACGACGCCCTGGTCAACCGGATCAAGAAGGAGCGCAGGGAGTACCTCGCGTCCTTCCAGGGTCTGGACGAGGCGATCGTCAAGTCGATCGGCTGACGTTCGAGGCGCTGTCCAGCGCCAGTTCACCATGGTCACGCGGTCCGCTCAGCGTCACCGCCTGAGCGAACCGCGCGATCATGCGCGGCGGCCCGCCGGGGTGGTGTTAGCGTTTCGTAGTGGGGGAACTACGCTGCGCTCTAGCTGCTGGCGGCTGAGCCGCCGCACGGTTCCTGATGCGCGGGGGGACTGCGGAACTGATGTAAGAGCTGTGCTGACATCTGCCGAACTGGTCCGATTCTTGGATACCGTTCTTAGTGAGCCGTACGGCACCGCCCTGGCAGTCACTTCATCGGCCGCCAGGACGGCCGGTGACCAGCCAGGACGACTCAGCTAGCCGATGCCGAGGCAGCGAGGAAGGGTGCCGGATGGGTCTGCGCGATCTTGTCTACCTGCTCTACGAACGGCGGCTCGAGGCGTCGCTCTCGCCGTCGGCAGCTCCCAGGCACGTGGGGGTGATGTGCGATGGCAACCGTCGCTGGGCGCGATCGGCGGGCATGCTCGATGTCAGCACCGGGCACCGAAAAGGCGCCGACAAGATCTTCGAGCTGCTCGAGTGGTGCAAGCAGTCTGGCGTCGAGGTCGTTACCTTGTGGCTGCTCTCCACCGACAACCTCGTCGCCAGGCCGGAGGAGGAGCTTGAGCCGCTGCTCGACATCATCGAGGACACGGTCAGGCAGCTTGTGGCTCAGCACTGGCGGGTCAAGCCGGTTGGTGCACTCGACCTGCTGCCTGCCGAGATGGCCCAGGTACTGAAAGACGCCGGGGAGGCCACAGCCGACTATCCCGGCCTGCTCGTGAACGTGGCGGTCGGCTACGGCGGCCGGCGCGAGATCGCCGACGCGGTCCGCTCGCTGCTGCAGGAGCAGGCCACGAAAGGCACGACGATCGAGGAGCTCGCGGAAATCCTGGACGTCGAGCACATCGCCGAGCACCTCTACACGGCCGGGCAGCCCGATCCGGACTTGGTGATCAGGACCTCAGGGGAGCAGCGGCTCGGCGGCTTCCTGCTCTGGCAGAGCGCGCACTCGGAGTTCTATTTCTGCGACGCGTACTGGCCAGCCTTCAGGAAGGTCGACTTTCTGCGCGCGTTGCGTTCGTACGCGGCGCGGCATCGCAGGCACGGCACCTGAACAGCCGCCGGCCGCGCCTACCCGCTGAGCGCCGCCGCTGTGAGCCGGCCAGGGACCCTGGTCAGCTTGCCATGATCGTCCAGATAAATCCCGCAATAACTGATCAGGATGCGGCTGCCTGATCGGTTCGGATCCAGCGCGGCCGCCTTGCACCCGGCGTGATGAGCGACCACAATGGGCTGCCCGGCAGCGGCTCCCGTGCTGGCGACTGCCGTCTGGAGGACAACCGTGCCGGTGCTCGCGCACTCCTCGAGCACCACGTACCGCCCAGTCCTGCCGAGCCAGGCCATGGCAACAGGCACGCAGGTCATGCCGGTATTCATTGCCAGCCGCCCCTGAGGGGGTACCGGCGCGGGCAGCACGCTGACGGCCGTGTCCATGGTCATGGGGCTGCCCATAGATCCGGTTACCGCGCGCTGGCCAGCCGTGTAGCTGAGATGGCGCCCGTCCGATGACCAGGACAGGCCAGTGACAAGATCGGCCTGCGCTGTCGGCACGCTCCATGAGCGCTGGCTGCCGGCCTGCCCGGGCAGCGGCAGGACCTCGATCCTCGCCTGGCCCGACTGCCCGGCAAGCGCGACGGCTACTCGGCTGCCGTCGAGGCTGACGGCCGCCGAGGTGACGGTCGCCTGAACGAATTTCGGGCCAAACGGAACGCTCCTGCCGGTCGCCATCACCAAGGCGAGCCGCGCCGGGCCGACTCGCATCCCGTTTTGCTGGCTGGCAAGCGTGACGACCCAGCCGCCAGCGGGGTTTGTGGCCACGACCGGTTGCGCACCGGCAACTGCCTTGAGCCCGGGAACCTGAGCGGGTGCGCCCGCCGCGCCTACTCTGGTCATGACCCACCGGCGAGCGCTGTCCAGGGCGAGTATCAGTTGACCGTCTCCGGGCGGTGGCAGCGGCGCGCGGCTAGTACTCACGTGACCCGGCGGCGAATAGCTATGCGCCGGATGACCGGGCTCGGCTGTGCTAAAGATGGCCGGGCTGCTCGGTGCCGGGCTAGCTGAGCCGCGAGCGGCGTCGATGCCGGTGGGGGAGGCTTGCCGGCTGCCCACTTCGGGCGGGGCGTGGCGAATGAGCCTCGGGTTCGCGGCAAGACTGCCTGCCACCTGCGGTCCGCCGAAACCGGCGGCCAGCAAGATCGTCGCTGCGATCGTCGACATCTGCAACCGGGTCCGGTCGTGGCGCTGCCGGCCGCGGGCGAGCACCCGGTCAGCGGGCGGGATGTCGACGGGCAGTTCGGCGATCTGCTCGAAGATCTGCCGCAGGCGATCGTCAGGCATGACTAGCCTCCGGCTGAGGGCGGGCGGGCCGGGATGACCGCGGCTGAGCGCGCTCAGTTCCGCGTCCGTTCGGCGATGCGGCGAGCAGGACAGGGGCCGGGGAGAGTTCCGGCGAGACGGTCGGGGCGGGGATCTCGGGCGCCGCGAACCCGTTCGGGGCCGGCCCGTTACCTAGCTGCCCGAGGCCGCCGACCTCGGCATCCTGCTCGCGTGCCACCTCCTCAGCGCGCGGAGGCTGCCCGTTCGGCGGAGGCCCCATGAGCGGCTCAGACTGAACGTCCCGGTCCGCCTGAGCAGCTTTCTCCGGCGCAGGTTCCACGATCCTGACGGCAGCTGCCAGCGCCGTCCTGCCACGTGACAACCAGCTCTTGACACTCCCTGGCGGGCAGCCAAGCTCTGCGGCGATCTGGTCGATCGTCAGGTCGCACATGTAGTGCAACACGAGCACGGTCCGCTGCCGTTCCGGCAGCGTCCGCAAGCCGCTCACCAGAGCGACCGTGTCCGTGCTGACCTCGGGAGCATGCTGCTCGGCAGCGTGGCCAGCGGCTGCACGCGCAACCCGGATCCGGCGCCAGCGGCTAGCCGCCAGGTTGGTCGCCACCCTGCGGACCCAGGCTTCTGGCGAGTCGCAGTCGCGGACCATCGGCCAGCGCTGCCATGCCCTGGCGAACGCCTCCTGGGCGATGTCCTGGGCCTCGGCCATGTCTCCCGTGAGTGCGTACCCATGGCGGACGAGCCGGGCCGCTGATCTGGAGTAGAACTCATCAAAGTCCTGTCGGCTGGCTGCCTCCGCCATCGGCTAGGCTCCGGGCCGCGCGGGAGGCTGCCGCCCGAGCGCAGGCCTTGGCGACGGCCGGCTGATAGGTCGCACATGCTTCTTGACGCTTGAGAGCGTCAATTGGTTACGCCCGGGCCAATTCGCGGTGACGGGCCGGGCAATGCGACCGGCATCGGTGGACTCGTGGTGCGCCGCTACTTTCGCACCCTGCCCAATCACGGGTACCGTCTGAGACTGACGGGCGGTGCGTAGCCGCCCGGCGGGAAGGCCCTCGAGATTCTCGAGCTTCGCGTCCTGGCACGCAGGCGAGATGAGCGAAGGGCCGGCGCCCGGTCCTTCGCTGGCCGGTCCCGGTCCCTCCGACACGTTTGTGTCCAACGCGGCGCCCAAGGGCGCCAGGGGAGAGTGGTTGGCCATTTCCGCAACAGCCCGCGCGTCACGCCCGAACCGTACCAACCTTCAGGAGTCAGCAGCCAGGCCGTCTGCCGGAACCCGGCCGTCTGGCCAGCGATCAGGGCAGGCAAGCCAGGCAGGTCCTGTCCTGGACCCGGGCCAGGCAGGCACCGGGTCTGATCGCCGCACGTATGTGCTCGATACCAGCGTCCTGCTCGCCGACCCCGGCGCCATCGGCAGGTTCGCTGAGCACAGAGTCGTGCTGCCGCTGGTCGTGGTCACCGAGCTTGAGGCCAAGCGGAATCATCCGGAGCTTGGTTTCTTTGCCCGCGCGGCGCTGCGTCATCTCGACGACCTGAGGATTGCCTACGGCCGGCTGGACGCCGATATGGACATCGGCGATCTGGGCGGGACCGTGCGAGTCGAGCTGAACCATTCCAACCCGTCGGTGCTCCCTGCGGGCTTCAGGCTAGCCGACAACGACACGAGAATCCTGTCGGTCGCACGCAGCCTGGCGGCCGAAGGGCAGAGTGTTGTCCTGGTCAGCAAGGACTTGCCGCTGCGGATCAAGGCGGCCGCCATCGGCCTGCCGGCGCAGGAGTATCGCGCCGAACTGCCGCCCGACTCGGGCTGGACCGGCATGGCCGAACTGGAGATCGGCCGCGCGGAGATGGATCACCTATACCAGACGGGGACACTCGAATCCACCGCTGCTGCTGACCTGCCATGCCACACGGGTCTCGTGCTCTACTCCGGCGCGTCAGGATCTGGCAGCGCGCTCGGCCGGGTCCAGCCAGACAAGTCGGTCCGGCTGGTCCGCTGCGACCGGGACGTGTTCGGGCTGCGCGGCCGCAGTGCCGAGCAGCGGATCGGGCTCGACCTGCTGCTCGATCCGGAGATCGGGATTGTCTCGCTCGGCGGCCGGGCAGGCACGGGCAAATCGGCACTCGCGCTCTGCGCCGGACTCGAGGCGGTGCTCGAACGGCGCCAGCACCGCAAGGTCGTCGTCTTCCGGCCTCTGTATCCGGTCGGCGGCCAGGAACTGGGCTATCTGCCTGGCTCAGAGGCCGACAAGATGAACCCATGGGCCCAGGCGGTTTACGACACCCTCTCGGCGGTCACGACGCAGGACGTGATCGAGGAGGTCGTCGCCAGGGACATGCTCGAGGTGCTGCCGCTGACGCACATCAGAGGGCGTTCGCTGCACGACTCGTTCGTGATCGTCGATGAGGCGCAATCGCTCGAGCGCGGCGTGCTGCTGACGGTCCTGTCGCGGGTCGGCGCAGGCTCCCGGGTCGTGCTCACTCACGACATCGCCCAGCGCGACAACCTGCGCGTCGGCAGGCACGACGGAGTCGTCGCCGTAATCGAGAAGCTCAAGGGTCACCCGCTGTTCGCGCACGTCACTCTCGTGCGCTCGGAGCGGTCGCCGATCGCCGCGCTGGTCACCGAGATGCTGGAGGACGTCGCCCTCTAGCCGTGCCCCCCTAGCCGGTCCGCCAGGCAGTCCACAACCTTCCCGCCCGGGGCGCCAGAACGCGTCGGGGGGCGGTACCGTCGACAACGTCATGAGCGATACTGACGACCTCCAGGCGGAGGCCACGCTCGGCCGCGGGCCAGGGCGACCTGCTGGACAGACCGGCACCGCGGGTCCCGTTTCCGTCATCATGCCGGTGCGCAATGCCGAGCGGAACCTCGCCGAATCGGTCAGCCACGTGCTAAGCCAGGCTTATCCCGGTGAGTTTGAGCTGGTGCTTGCCGTCGGCCCCTCGAAGGACAGGACCGAGGAGATCGCGCGGGAGCTGGCCGCGGCCGACCGCCGGATCACCGTGGTGGCCAACCCGTCAGGGCAGATCCCGCACGCGCTGAACGCGGCCGTCCGCGCCTCCCGGAACCCGGTCATCGTCCGGGTCGACGTCAGGTCGCGGCTCCCAGCCGGCTACATCGCGGCCGTCGTCCGCACGCTGCGCCAGACCGGCGCGGCCAACGTGGGCGGCGTCATGGCGGCCGAGGGCATCACGCCATTCCAGCAGGCCGTCGCGTGGGCGATGACGTCTCCGGCCGGCGTGGGCTCGGCGCGATTCCATACCGGCGGCAACGAGGGACCGTCGGACTCGGTGTACCTGGGTGCCTTCCGTCGCGCGGCCATCGAGGGGGTCGGCGGCTACGACGAGCAGTACCTGCGCGGCGAGGACTGGGAAATGAATTACCGGATCCGAGAGGCCGGCGGGCTGATCTGGTTCCAGCCCGAGTTGAGGGTGACCTACCGGCCAAGGTCAACGATCACCGAGCTCGCCTCGCAGTATTTCCTGTACGGCCGCTGGCGGCGCGCGGTTGCACGGCGGCACGCGGGCACGATCAACTTGCGCTACCTCGCGCCGCCCGCGACGGTGATCGCGTTGCTGATCGGAACGCTGGCCGGATTCGCCGGGTTGGCCAGCCTGGTCGACCGGACCGGCACCTGGTGGCAATGGCTGCTGACCGCCGGGCTGATCGTCCCGCTGACGTACGTGATCGGCGTGCTCGTCGTGACCGCGAAGGCCGGTACCGACGGCCGGCTCACCGGGCGGGCGGTTTCCTGGCTGCCTGCCGTTCTGGCCACTATGCACATCAGCTGGGGAGTCGGCTTCCTGACCAGCCCGCGGCGCCTGCTGCGTGCGTCGTCCGCTATGCGACGACCACGATCATGATGTTTCCGAGGCGGTCTCGGCAACAAGAGTTTCGGCGATCTGCAGGTCAGCAGGGTAGGTGATCTTGAGGTTGCGCTCGCTGCCGCGGACCACGCGGACACCGATCTCCGGCAGGTAGCGCAGCACGATGCCGCAGTCGTCGGTCGGCTTGAATGCCCCCGCCTCCGGGTCGGCCGCCGCTAGCTCGTGGGCGCGCCGGATCACCGACAGCCGGAAACCCTGCGGAGTCTGGCACCGGCCGACCGACTCCCGGGGCGGGATCGACGTCATCACCCCGTCGGTCACCTCCACGATGGTGTCGGCCGTCGGCACCACCACGCCGAGAGCCTGGGAGTCGGCGAGGCCAGAGACGCAGTCCGCGATGATTCGCTGATCGACCAGAGGCCGCGCGGCGTCGTGGAAGAGCACATTGCAGTCGGCGTCGGCGCTGTCGCGGACGTCCCGGCTGAGCAGCTCGATCGCCTGCCTGGCCGACCCAGGACGGTCGGTGCCGCCGGCGATGATGTGGCTGACCTTGCGATAGTCAGCGTCCAGGATTCGTTTCGCCTCGCCGATCAGCTCGGCTGGCATCACGACGACGACCTCGTTGATGCCGGGAGCGGCGTCGAACGCCGCGACGCAGTGCTCGAGCAGCGTCCGCCCGGCAAGCAGCTGCAGCTGCTTCGGTGTGTTCCCGCCGAGCCGGACGCCGGAGCCGCCGGCCAGCACTACGGCGACTGTCCGCATGATCGGACTTTATCCAGGCGGACTCGCTGCCGCGCGGCCCGGGGCGCCCGCTCCCGCCCGCAGCCCTTAATCGGGTGGACGGACGCTCCCGATTCGACCAAGGACTGTGGCGCCTGAGCGCGTCTGGGTACTCTAAGCGATTGACTGATTACGATTAGTTACATTCCCGGCCATGGAGGCCCCGATCGTCTTTGGACTGAAGCGCCCGGCGAGCGAAGGGCTCGTTGCTGGTGCCGGCACCGGGCAGCGGAGCGACCGGGGTGGCACAGCGGTAAAAGTCGCCGCGCTATGCGGTGCTGCCGTCGCGTGGGGCCGACGGTCGTCGGGCTGGCTGGCTTCCTGGGCGGCGGGCCGTTCGATCTCACCCAACACGCTCTCCGGCATCTCGCTGCTGCTCGCGCTGTGCGCTGCGGCCTGGTTCAGCGGCGGAGCGCACGACGGTGGCAAGGGCATGATCGCGATGCTCGGCTGGCTGCTGGTGCTGGTGGCGGCCCGGGGCCTGGCCGGAAAGGCCGGTTCGGCCGGTGCGACGGCCGGTGCGACGGCCGGCGCCGAAACGGCGCCCGGTTACTGCTGGATGTCGGCCGTTTGCGCAGCAGCCGCCGAGTGCGCGATCTACGGCGGAATGGCGGCGGGCGGCCAACCGACCATCCTGATCGGGATCTGGCCGCTCGCTGTCACCACGCTGATCTCAATCGGGACTAGTGAGCTGCTCGGCGCGTGCTGGAGGGCCGCGCTGGGCGCAGGGGACCCGGGGGAGTCGGACCGCATAACGGTTGTCAGGCGGTGGACGGGCAAGATTCTCGGCCTGCCGGCCGGGCTGCGCGGGCTGCTCGCGCTCCTTGCATTCGCCGCCGCGGGTGCGCCTGCAGCGTTGTTCACCGTGCTGGCTGTCGAAGTGGTTGCGGTGACGGCCACCATCGCGATGCTCGGGAAGATTAGGCCGCCTCGATGGTGGACGGGACTTCCCGTCCCTGCCAGCCCGTTCCCGGCCGAACCTGCGGCTGTTTGGCCAGCAGCAGTTCGGCCCGTAGCGGTTCGGCCCGCGGCGGCTCGTTCGGCGGCGGCAGGCTCGAGGAGGGACGGCTCCGCGACGGCCGCCGGAGCGTCCGGAGCGCCTGCGCAGGCTCCGGCAGCCAGGGCCACCGCCAGCGTGGGGGCCGCCGGCTCGCCGGGCGCTACGGCGGCAGTACGGCTCACCGCGCCCTGGACCCGCCGAACCGCTGCTAAGGGGGAAGGGTCAGCAGCGAGCCACGCGGCCGAGACGAGCGGAGCGGCCGGGCCAAGCCGGTCAGCCGAATCCAGCCGGGCGGCCGAGCCCGCGCGGCAGACCCACGAGGCCCGCGCTTGGGCGACACCTAACGCGGCGGCTCACCCGGTCGCCGGTCAGGCGAGCGCTCAGGACGTCATCCTGGCTCTGCGCGACGACGGAGGTGCGGCGCGCTGGGCTGGCCGGCTGGTGCAGGGCAACCTGATCCCCCTGCCGCCTGCCTTCGCGGGCCTGATCGCGACTGCGATGCTGGCCGCCCTCGGGTTGCGAAACCTGCCGGGATTTATCGCCTTGACACCGCCCGTGGTGATGATGCTGGCCGCGCCGGGCTCGAGTCATCGGCACGACGGCAAGTTCGACTGGCTGATTCCCGTCCTGCTCGCCCTCGCCCAGTACGTCTATCTGGCAACGCTCGGGTTCGCCCTCGCGGTGCCGGGGCCGGTTGTCTTCTCCGCCTGCGCCCTCATCCTTGTCCGGTACGCCGGCGTCATCGCCAGCGCGGGCCGCGCAGGTGCCGGCGCGGCCGGTCCAGGTACTGGCCAGGGCGCGGCGCGCGCAGATCCAGGCGGGGCCAGGGCGGCTCAGGGCGCGTTCCTCGGATGGGAAACCCGGATGTTCGCCATCGGTCTCGCCGCCGCCATGGGGCTGGCCACGTTCGGGTACCTTGGGCTCGCAGCGTATCTTTGTGTGCTTATCTGCCGGAGGGTCATGACCGGCTAGCTCAGATCCAGGAAGGAACACCGGCGGTGATCGGTATGGTTCTCGCTGCGGGAACGGGACGCAGGCTACGTCCCGACACCGACGGCCTGCCTAAGGCCATGCTGCCCGTGGCTGGCGAGACGACCATCCTGGACATCGCGCTCCGCAACCTCGCCGCCGCGGGCCTGACCGAGGTCGTGATCGTCGTCGGTTACGCGGCTGCCGTAGTTGCCGACCGGGTTCCCGCGTTCGAGCGTGCGTACGGCATAACGATCGAGCTCGTGCACAACGAGCGGGCCATGGAGTGGAACAACGCCTACTCGCTGTGGCTCGCCCGCGAGTACTTCGGGCGGGGTGTGATGCTCGTCAACGGCGACACGGTCCATCCGGTGAGCGTCGAGAAGACGCTCCTCTCCGCCAGCGCCGAGCCAGCCCGCGCCAGACGGCGCGCCGGATTCGGGCCCGTTACCGGCACCAGCAACGGAAGCCGGCGCGAGCCTCTGCTCGGCCGCTTGATCATCGCCATCGACGACATCAAGGCGCTCGCCGAGGAGGAGATGAAGGTCATCCTGGACGCCGACGGGATGCTCGTGCAGATCACCAAGGTGATGGACCCGGCTCACGCGCACGGCGAGTACATGGGCGTCACGCTGATCGAGTCGGCCGCTGCCGTCGCCCTCGCCGACTGCCTGGAGGCCACCTGGCGGCGCGACCCGCACCGGTACTACGAGGACGGGTTCGCCGAGTTCTCCGAGCGGGGCGGCGCGGTCCTGGCCGCGCCGATCGGCGCCGTGGAATGGGTCGAGGTGGATGACCACGCCGACTTGCTGCGGGCCAGGGAGATCGCCAGCCGCTGCTAGGGTGTGTCGGATCTCGCGGATACCGCTCACCCCGGCTCTGCGGTGCCTGCCGGAGGAGGATCATGCCGCTGCTGGCGCGAATGCTCGCCGCCCCGCTAGTCATCGACGTGAGGCCGGGCGCGATCGCGGGCCTGGCCGGACTGCTGACGGACCGGAAGATCGCGACCTCAGGTCGGGTGGCTGTCGCGGTCGGCCCCGGCCTGGGCAACACCATCGCGGCCGAGCTGCCGCCCGGCACCGCCGATGTGATCAGGATCGCTGACGGAGGCTACGACAGCGCGGTCGCGCTGGGCCGGGACCTGCGGGCGGGACGTTACGAGGCGGTGGCCGGAATCGGCGGCGGCAGGACCATCGACGTCACGAAGCTCGCGGCTCACGTCGCCGGCATCCCGATGGTCGCCGTGGCGACCAGCCTCGGCCACGACGGGATCGCCTCCCCCGTGAGCACGCTGGCGCACGAGTCAGGCAGCGGCTCCTACGGCGTGGTGCCGCCAGTTGCCGTCGTGGTTGACCTGGACCGGGTGCGGCAGGCGCCAGGACCGCTGTCGACCGCGGGGATCGGCGACGCGATCAGCAACCTGTCTGCCGTCGCCGACTGGGAGCTGGCTGCGACCGATATCGGCGAGCCGGTCGACGGCCTCGCGGTTGCCATGGCCCGCTCAGCGGCCCACGCGGTGCTGCACGAGCCTGGCCCTAGCACCTCGGATGAGTTCCTGACCGTGCTCGCCGAGGCGCTGATCCTGTCGGGCATGGCCATGGCCGTGGCCGGGTCAAGCCGTCCGGCCAGCGGTGGCGACCACGAGATCATGCACGCGATCAACCAGCTCTACCCAGGCACCGCCAGTCACGGTGAGCTGGCCGGCCTCGGGGCGCTGTTCTGCACGCTCCTGCGCGATGACGCTAGCCAGGCCGCGGCGATATCGTCCTGCTTGCAGCGGCACGGCCTGCCGCGCCTTCCCGGCGACGTCGGCCTTTCCGCGGAGCAGTTCACCGCCGCGGTCTGCCACGCTCCCGAGACCAGGCCTGGCCGGTACACGATCCTCGAGCGCCTCGCCATGTCGCCGGCTGAGGTCGCCAAGCGAGTGGAGGAGTATGTCAGGGCCATCGCTGGCTGAGCTCAGGGAGAAAGGCCAGCCGCAGGCGGTGCTCGACCGGCTCAACGACGAGCACTGGCTGGGCCGGCTCTACGGCCGCAAGCTGTCCCCGTACGCCACCTGGGTGTTCGCCAGGCTTGGCTGGTCGCCAAACGCGGTCACGGTCGCGTTCATCGCATGCGGGATCGCGGCCGGCGTCGTGATCGCGTTCGGCGGTCTGGCGACGGCCGTGATCGGGGCGGTGCTGGTCCAGCTGTACCTGATCTTCGACTGTTCCGACGGCGAGCTGGCGAGGTGGAGCAACAGGAAATCGGCCGCCGGTATCTACCTGGACGGAGTCGGCCACTACCTGGCGGAGAGCGCCCTGCTCGTCGGCCTGGGATTCCGGGCTCAAGGGCACCTGACGGTGGCCGGTGGCTATGTCACCGCTGGTTTCGCGGCCGGCCTGCTGGCGATGCTCGTAAAGGCCGAGACCGACAATGTCGTGGTCGCGCGGGCCAAGGCGAGCCTGCCTGCCGGGCACGACGACGAGGCGCTGGCGCCCTCCAGCGCGGGGCTGGCCCGGGCCAGGAAGCTGGCCAGCGTGCTGCGGATCCACCGGATCACCCAGGCGGTCGAGCTCTCGCTGCTGATCCTGATCGCGGCGGTCATCGACGCGATCCGCGGTGGCCTGACCGCCACCCGCGTGCTCGTCATCGCCTGCGTGGTCGTGGCAGCATTCATGGTGGTCGCGCACCTTGTCGCGATCATCGCGTCGAGGCGATTGCGTTGAAAATCTCGATCGTGATCTTGACCATGGGCAACCGGCCCGATGAGCTATACCGCGCGATCGAGAGCACCGCGCCGCTCCGCGCATCGGGCGCCGAGCTCGTGATCGTCGGCAATGGCGGCGATGCGGGGCCGGTGCCGGCCGGGGTGACGACGATCTGGCTGGCCGAGAACGCGGGCGTGGCTGGCGGGCGCAACGCGGGCGTCCTGGCCTGCGCCGGGGACGTCGTGCTGTTCCTCGACGACGACGCCTGGTACCCGGATGCGGCCGCGCTCGGCGAGCACGTCGCAGCCCGGTTCGCCGCCGACCCGATGCTGGCCGCGCTGTCGTTCCGCGTCACCGATCCCGAGGGCGGCCCTGGCGGGCGCTGGCATGTGCCGCGGCTGCGGGCTTCTGACCCGGAGCGGTCCTCGGTGGTCACCACGTTCGCCGGCGGTGTGTGCGCGATCAGGCGCGCGGCGTATCTGGAGGCGGGCGGGCAGCCCGACGCCTTCTTCTTCGGGCACGAGGAGACCGACCTATCGTGGCGGCTCATGGATCTCGGTTACCGGATCGAGTACGACGCTTCGGTCACCGTGTGCCATCCGGCGGTGCACAACGCCAGGCACGAGAGCTGGTACCGGCTCGAGGCGCGCAACCGGGTCTGGCTGGCGCGCCGGAACCTGCCGTGGCCGCTGGCCGTCGTGTACCTGGCTGACTGGGTAATGATCACGGTCCTGCGGGAGCGGTCCCGGGATGCACTGCGGGCCTGGTTCGCCGGATTCGGCGAGGGATGGCGGCTGGACCCCGGACGGCGCCAGCCCATGTCGCTCCGTACCGCCTGGCGGATGGCCAAGGCAGGCCGCCCCCCGGTCATCTAACTGCGCGGTCACGGGTTGCTCGCCGCGGGGGCCGGGTCCAGGGCGCCGCGTCTAGTGGCCGCCCAGCGGCCCAGCGAAGGCGCTGGCGTCACCACAGACGTTGGCGCCCGCGGTGATGCCGCTGTAGCGCTGGGTCACGCCAGATAGCGGCTTAGCGTGCCTGCTGCGGCTCGCCACGCCGGTCAGGGAGCGATGATGTCCGAGCCGCGCCGCGGTCTCCGGCAGCGTCCTGTCATGTGCGATCGCACTGAACAGCCTGCTGGCATCACTCGACCACTGCACCCAGTTGGGATTCGCGGCATAGGTCACGACAGGCACTTGCACGAAGTGAACCGCCCGCAGCGGGACGGTCCGCAGCCGCTGCACGAGCGAGATCAGCCGGCCCTGGCTGAGCCCGCTATCGGTTGTCAGCGAGGCAGCCGCGTCCCTGACGATCTTGAAGAGCCGCGCGGGATTGCCGAGCGGCTCAGTGTGCTTGACCTCCTGGGCGACCGACGCCATCAGGTACTGATCACGCTGGATGCG
>WNFL01000652.1_pt1 | contig 20440 bp, 19 predicted proteins | sample 5400361 | NCBI WGS metagenome assembly WNFL01 (sample SAMN13153351, study PRJNA577476) | soil metagenome | isolation source: 40 cm soil on Douglas fir-dominated hillslope | place: USA:California | collected 2013-09-17
ACCGCTCTTTCGGCTCCTCCTCCCGTATCGCGCGCGCATCACGGTCGCGTTCGTCGCGATCGTGTTGTCCGCGGCGATGGTGCTCGTCATCGGGCAGGGTGTGAAGCTCGTGATCGACCAGGGCTTCACCAGCGGGCGCGAGGAGATGCTCGACCGCAGCCTCGCCGTGCTCTTCGCCCTGGTGATGTCGCTGGGCCTGCTCACGTGGCTGCGCGTCTACCAGGTCTACTGGATCGGCGCGCGTTTCACCGCCGACCTGCGCCGGCGCGTGTACGACCATCTGGTCACGCTCTCGCCCGGTTTCTACGAGGAGGCCCGCACGGGGGAAGTGTCCTCGCGCGTCACCAACGACGTGACGCTCATCGAGGCCGTCATGGGCGGAACGCTCCTCTATTCGCTTCGCATGGCGCTCACGATGGTGGGCTGCCTCGTGATGCTGTTCGTCACGAGCGTGAAGCTCGCGTTGATCACGCTCGCGTGCATACCGGTGGCCCTGGGGCCGATCGCCGTCCTGGGAACGCGCGTGCGCAAGCTGTCGCGCGCGGTCCAGGATCGTGTGGCCGACGTTTCGACCCACGTGGACGAAACACTGCACGAGATCCGCACGGTGCAGGCGTACGCGCACGAGGACCTCGCCGTGCGCACGTTCGGCGAGCGCGTCGAGGCGGTGTTCGCCACCGCCGTGCGGCGATCGAGCTTCCTGGCACTTCTCATCGCGGCGGTGATCACGCTCGCCTTCGGAGCCGTGGGGCTCCTGCTGTGGATCGGTGCGCACGACGTCTTCGCGGGCTCGCTCACCTTGGGCAGCCTCGCCGCCTTCATCTTCTACGCGGTGATCGTCGCCAACGCGCTCTTCGTGGTCGCGGAGGTGTACGGCGAGCTGCAGCGGGCGGCCGGCGCCTCGGAGCGGCTGCTCGAGCTCCTCGCGACGCAATCGCAAATCCGCGCACCGCGCGAGCCGAAGCCGCTTCCCGTTCCATCCGAAGGGCGCGTGCGCTTCGATGACGTGACGTTCCACTATCCGTCGCGCCCGAAAACGCCGGCGCTGGACGCATTCTCCCTGGACGTGCGCTCCGGGGAGGTCGTGGCGCTGGTCGGTCCTTCGGGCGCGGGCAAGACTACCGTCTTCCAGTTGCTGCTGCGCTTCTACGATCCCACCTCGGGGCGTGTGTCGATCGACGGTATCGACGCGCGCGAGGCCGATCCGCGCGAGCTTCGCAAGCGCATCGCGGTCGTGGCGCAGGAGCCGGTGATCTTCGCCGCGAGCGTGATCGACAACGTGCGCTATGGCCGGCCCGAGGCGAGCGAGGAGGAGGTGCGCAACGCGCTCTCGATGGCCAACGCCCTGGAGTTCGTCGAGCAGTTGCCGCAGGGGCTCGCGAGCCAGCTGGGGGAGCGGGGCGTGAAGCTCTCGGGCGGGCAGCGCCAGCGCGTGGCGATCGCGCGGGCGATCCTCGCCAACCGCGCCATCCTGCTCCTGGACGAAGCGACGAGCTCGCTCGACGCCGAAAGCGAGAAGGCGGTGCAGGTGGCGCTCGAGCGGCTCATGAGGGGACGCACGACGCTCGTGATCGCGCACCGGCTGGCGACCGTCAAATCATCCGACCGCATCGTGGTCATCGACCACGGACGCATCGTCGCCACCGGAACCCACGCCTCGCTCGTCGCCGAGAACGGCCTCTACGCGCGCCTGGCCGCGCTCCAGTTCGCGACCGTATGAGAATGATTGCATCGCAAAGACACGGCCTCGCCGCCGCCGCGCTGCTCGCGGCCGCGCAGATCGCCTGGGCGCAGGATGTCCCGGACGAACCGTACCGCTGGCTGGAGAATCTCGCGGCGCCGGAATCGAAGGCCTTCTACGCCGGCGAGGCCGCGAAAGCGCGCGCGGCGCTCGACGCGCTTCCCGGCCGTGCGTCGATGCTTCAGCGCATCCGCGAGCTGTCCGACTCGGATCCGGTGATCACGCAGGTGAAGCTCGCGGGCAAGCGCGTGTTCTATCTCAAGCTCGCGTTGCGCCAGGGAGCGCCTTCCCTGTGCATGCGCGAAGGCTTCGCGGGGGCCGAGCGGGTGGTGATCGATCCCGATCGCCTCTCGCGGGGCCCCGTGCGTGCAGCGATCGATTGGTATGCGCCCTCGCCGGACGGGCGGCACGTGGCCTACGGGCTCTCGCTGGGCGGTTCGGAGGATTCGGTCCTGCGCGTCCTCGAGGTGGACCACAAGCGCGACCTTGCCGAGGAAATCAATCGCGCGCGTTTCAACACGGAGCTCGCATGGCATCCGGACGGCGGCTCCTTCTATTACGCGCGGGTGCCGGAGGGCAACCAGGGCGCGAAGCGCTACGCCAACATTCGTTTGTACCGCCACGTGCTAGGCCGCGACACCATCCGCGACGAGATCGTCTTCGCTCCCGGCGTCGGCGGCGCGCGCGACGTTCCGGAATTCGTGTACCCGTCGATCCACGCGCCCGCCGATTCGCGCTACGCGTACGCGATCGTGCGCGAAGGCGTGCGCCGCGACATCGCGGTCCACGTGACGGAGCTCTCCGACCTCGGGAAAGCGAAGCCACGCTGGCGCAAGGTCGTGGGATACGAGGACGGCGTGACGGCGGTGGAAGGCTGGAAGGACGATCTCTATGTCCTCACGCATAAGGGCGCGCCGAACCTGCACGTCGTGCGCATGAAGGCCCCGGAGACGATCGCCAAGGCGCGTGCGATCGTGCCGGAAGGCGATGCGGCGATCCAGGAGATCGGCCTCGCGCGCGATGCGATCTACCTGCGCACGACGGTGGGCGGCGTGGACCGCCTCGAGAAAACCCCGCTCGGGCTCTTCGGCGCCGCGTCTCGCCAATTCATCCGGCTGCCGTTCGACAATGCCATCTCGCAGCTCGTCACCGACCCGCGCGCGCCCGGGGCCATCGTGCGACTGCAGGGCTGGATCGAGCCCCCTGCGATCCTGCAGGTCGACGTGAAGGGCGAGCTGCGCGCGACCGCGCTGCAGCCGAAGCCCGCGCTCGACCTTTCCTGGATGGACGAGGTGCGCCTCTATGCGAAGGGCCACGACGGCACCAGCATCCCGGTCTCTCTCGTGTACCGGAAGACCACGACGCTGAACGGGTCCAATCCCACCATCCTCGTGGCGTATGGCAGCTATGGCGTGACGCTCGCGCCGCAATTCGATCCGGCCCTGGTCGCGTGGCTCGAGCGCGGCGGCGTGTATGCCATCGCGCACGTGCGCGGCGGCGGCGAGCATGGCCTCGCGTGGCACATGGCCGGCATGCGCGAGCAGAAAGTGAACACGATCCTCGACTACATTTCGGTCGCGGAATTCGTGATCTCGTACGGATTCACGAGTCCGGCGAAGCTCGCGGGAATGGGCACGGGCGCGGGAGCGATTCCGGTCGGCGGCGCGCTCGTTCGCCGCCCCGACCTCTTTGCCGCCGGGGTGCTGCGCTCGCCGATGACCGACATGGTGCGCCTCGAATTCACCCCGATGGGACCGGCGAACGTCTTCGAGTTCGGCACGAGCACGAGCTCCGAAGGCGCGGCGGCGCTGCGCCGAATCTCGCCGCTGCACCAGGTGAAGGATGCGACCCGCTATCCCGCCGTGCTGCTCACCGCCTCCGGCGACGATCTCGCGCTCTCACAGCCGGGAAAGCTCGCGGCGAGATTGCAGGCGGCCAATCCGGGCGGCAAGCCGGTCCTCCTTCGCATCGACGATGCGGCGCGCGCGGGCGGGACGCGCAACCAGCACGACGAGGAGCTCGCCGACATCTATTCCTTCCTGCTGTGGCAATTCGAACCGACATCTGCAGCGGGGACGGATCGTCCGACCACGGATGTCGCCCCCGCGTCGACGGGCCCCCAGGGTGAGCGTCCGGCCGCGGAAGTCGCCCCCGCCCCGGCCGTGGTGCGCTGAGTTATCCTGACGCCATGAAAGCAACGCTCTTCATCAGCCTGGCATTCGCCGCGGCACCGGCCCTCGCCGCGGACAAGGAAGACCGGGGGGCGCTCGACGCGTGCATCAAGTCGTGGGGCAACGCTTCGCCCTTCAAGCCGGGCACGCAGCCCTCGTCGGTCATCGCGACGAACGTGAAGGTCTTCGGCGTGGGCGGCAGCGGCGATGTCCACGACAGCGCCACCGACAAGCCCGCGCTCGTCCTCGTGCGTCCCGCGGTGAATGTGATGGGCAAGAGCCGCATCCACCTCCAGAACCCGAAGGGCTGGTACTGCTTCCGCTCGAATGTCACCGTTGCGGGCAAGCTCGTGATCGAGGCGCCATGCAACGCGCACATCGCGAGCGCAAAGGAAGACGGCACCGCGGTGGGTGCCGTCGACGAGAGCAACTCGGGCGTGGCGGTGTTCGGGGCGCTGCGCGTCGAGCGCTACGGCTGCGAGGCGAAGAAGAAGTAGCCGCCGATCACGCGGCGGCCTGCTGGATCCCCGCGATGACCCACGAATCCTTCGGGTCGTCCGCCTTGCGGCGCACGTGCCAGATCTCGTCGAAGGGTTCCGGGTTCGCGCCGGGCGCTTCGCGGGTCAATCCCCAGAATCGCACGCTCGCGTAGGCGTAGTCGCCTTCGATCGCCGCGTCCGCGATCGAAGCGTCCACGCTCACCACCTCGGTCTTCTGCGATTCGCCCTTGCGGTCGCGAAGCTGCATCGCGATCTCGGCGAACATTTCCGGCGTGGTGTAGTCGCGGATGTCGTCGAGGTCGCCCGCGTCGTTGGCCGCCTGCAGACGGATGAAGGAAGTCTTCGCGATGCGAAGGAACGGTTCCACCGGCCCGCCGAGGATCGCGGAAGGATCGTTGGCCGTCTGCGCGTCCACGCGGCTGCCGATGCCCGTGAACTGCGGGCGCGGTTGCGACGAATCGAACGCCGGCTCCGTGCGCTCGATAGCGGACACGGGCGCGGTCTGGGCGCGTCGTCCGGTGAATAGCCTCATCAGGAACCCGATCACGACGATGGCGAGGACTCCGGCGAGAAGCAGGCCCACGATCGGTCCCATCTGCGCGCCGAAGAGCGACGCAAGGAGCACGCCGATTCCCAGGCCCGCGAGCAGCCCGCCCCAGCGCTGCATGAAGCTGGGCCGCGGCGCCGGCAAGCCGGCCGGCGTGGCCGCGGGCGCGACCGGCGCGGCGGGTTGCGCCTGCGAAGGCGCGGGCGTGGCCTGCTGCGTTGGCGTCGCGCGCTGCTTGCCGAGGTTGCTTCCGCCACCGAAGCGCTTGGCGGCATCCGAATCCATCGATGCGATTCCCAGCGAGAGCGCCAGGATCAGGAACGACAATGTCTTTTTCATGGGGAAATCCTTCCGGGAACTGCGCCGAGGATACTACTTCCAACTGACACCAGATGGAGGCGGAAATGCCAAAACCAAGAACCGGGCAGGCCCCACCGATGTTGAAGCGCGACGAGTTCGGCGAGCGATTCCGTCAGCTTTTCTACGACCCGGCCTTCGACAAGGTGAAGGACTCGATCGCGAAGATCGAGAAGGTGGCCTGGGACGGATACAAGAAGGACCGCAAGGCGCCGCGCACGGTGAAGGCGGGGCCGGAGTTCGCACATCCCGGCTACGACCTGTCCGTGCAGTGGCTCCAGACGCGAAACCGCCTGAAGGCCGCCGGCGAAAAGCAGAAGAATCCGAAGACGAAATCGCGCGTGCTCGTGATCTGCGGCTCGTCGCGCAACGACGGCACGTGCCCGGGCGAGATGTCGAAGACGTACCGGTTGGCGAAGATCGCCGAGAAGGTCCTCGCCGGCGAGAAGATGCAGGTCGATTTCCTGGACCTGAGCCGGCTGCAGTCCGGATATGCGATCCGCATCTATCCGTGCAAGGCTTGCGTGTCCACCGCGCAACCGCTCTGCCATTGGCCGTGCAGCTGCTATCCCAACCACGCGTTCCAGCAGGTCGGCGACTGGATGGCCGAGATCTACGAGAAATGGGTCGCGGCGCACGCGGTGATCCTGTGCACGCCCACCAACTGGTACCACACGTCGAGCCCGATGAAGCTCATGATCGATCGCCTCGTGTGCGCCGACGGCGGCAATGCGGACCCCACGCTCACGAACGGCAAGGATCCGCAGAAGGCGAAGGAGGTCGAGCTCGCGGGGTGGCCGTATCCCAAGCACCTCGCCGGCCGCGTCTATGGCGTGGTGGTCCACGGCGATGTCGCGGGCATCGAAGAGACGCGCTACGCGCTATGCGACTGGCTCGACTGGATGGGGCTCGTGGACGCGGGCGCCGCCTCGCGCCTCGATCGCTACATCGGCTATTACCAGCCGTACGCCACGAGCCACGAGGAGCTCGACAAGGACAAGGATGTGCAGGAGGAGGTGAGGAACGTCGCGCGAGCGGTGGCCATCGCCGTGCGCGAGCTGCGCGCCGGTCGCCTCACGGACCCCACGGCCGAACTCAAACGGCCGCGGGCAAAGTAAAATCGGCGGCATGGAAGACGATCCGGCAAAACCCCTCGAGGATTCCCCCGAGGCCGTAGCGGCCCGCCACCGCAAGACATACCTCACGCTGGGCTCGGTGGTGGGCGTCTTGCTGCTCCTGTTGGCCGCGTACCACTTCGCCACCCGTCCCGCGCCGCTTCCCGGCACCGGGGAGAACTTGAGCATGGCGCAGCTCGCCGAGGCCGTGAAGCCATGGGTCGGCCGGCTCGAATTCACCGGCGCGAGCGGCAAGCCACAGCCCATGGGCCTCGCCGTCACCATCGGCAACGGCCAGATGATGACCACGTGCCACAACATGCCGCGCGGCGGCGAGCTGAACGTGGTGTTCTTCGACGGTCCTTCGAAGGCGGAGTCGGCGCGGCTCAACAAGGAGCTCGACGTCTGCCAGCTGCGGGTGAAGACGACCGGCCCCACGGCCGCGAAGCTGCGCGGGGGCGATCCGCCGCAGGGCGAGAAGGTCTACGTGATCTTGTTCACCGACCCGGCCGCGCCGGCGAAGCTCGTGGAGACGCGCGTGACGAATCCGATCTCGGACCGGGGCGGGAGCGGATTCGGCATCGAGTCGAAGGAAAACTTCTCCACCGGAGCGGCCGTCTTCGACCGGCAGGGGCGCCTGGCCGGAATCATCAATGCCCCGCACACGTACGGCGACTTCACGATGGCCTACGGCGCGGCGCGCATCGAGGCGGCGCGCGAGCGTCAGCCCCCCGCGAACTGATCCAGGTTCACGAGGAGCACGCCGGCCGCAACGAGCACGCCGCCGAACGCCCGAGCAGGCGTGATCTCGCGCACTGCCAGGCCAAGCCAGCCGTTGTGGTCCAGCACCAGCGAGATGATCACCTGGCCCGCGACGATGAGCGCGGTCATCTTCGCCACTCCGATGCGGGGCGCGAGCAGCGTCGTGCCGAAGACGAATAGCGCCCCCAGCAATCCACCCGTGAGGTGCCACCAGTCGGCCTTCGAGATGCCAGCGAGCGCGCTCCACGGCTGGCGATTCACCGCCGCGACCACCGCGAGCGCGATGGTGCCGACCGTGAACGAGACGAGCGCGGCGAGGAGCGTGCTCGATCCCACGTAGCCCTTCAGCTGGTTGTTGACCGCGGCCTGGATGGGAATCATGAGGCCGATGGCGAAAGCGAACGCGAGATGGGTCATGGCGCAAGGCGAGTAGGTTGACCTTCGCATTCTGAACGAACCATCAAGAAGTAGTCCTTCCGGCGCATGCATCCTTCCTCGAACCGCCGCGGTCGCGCGGCGGTCGAAGGATGATCACCAGGAGGATTGCGCCATGCAAGCCAGAACGCTTTTCGCCGCCGGCATCGCCCTCGCGGGCGCCGCGCAGGCGGCCGAGATCACCATCTACAAGCAACCGAATTTCGCGGGCGGCGAGCAGACGTTCAACCGCGACTACACGAGCCTGCAGGGCTCCGGCATCTACGACCAGTCGAAAAGCGTGGTCGTGCGCTCGGGCCGCTGGCAGGTGTGCTCGCAACCGAACTTCCAGGGCGACTGCCAGGTCCTCGAGCGCGGACAGTACGCGTCGCTCCCGCAGCAGCTGAACGGGCGCATCGAATCGATGCGTGAGGTGACGCAGGTGGCCGATGCGGAGCGCCATGACCGCTGGAGCTGGGAAGGCGGCGGCTGGCGCGAGCGCCAGGATCGCTTCGCGGACAACCGTCGAGGCGACGATCGCTATGGGTACGGCCGAGGCGACGATCGCAATGGGTACGGCCGAGGCGACGATCGCAATGGGTACGGCCGAGGCGACGATCGCAATGCGTACGGCGGCCACGGGGCCCTCGTGCTCTTCGCGGAAGGCAACGCCACGCGCTACAACCGCGACGTGGACAACTTCGCGCGCACTCCGTATCGCGACGGCGCCGAGCGGATGGTGATCCGCGAGGGGCGCTGGGAGGTCTGCGCGATGCCCGACTACCGCGGAATCTGCCGCACGTTCGATCCGGGTGTGTACTCGAACCTCGGGCGCTTCGGCAGCCAGATCGGCTCGATCCGCAGGGTGGGCTAGCGGTTAGCGGCCGCCTCCCAGCATCTTCGCGAGGCGATAGAGGTACTCCACGCCCTCGTAGAACGATTTCACGGGCACCCGCTCGTCGCGGCCGTGCGCGCGGTTCTCCGAGACATCGCTCGCAAGGCCCGAATGCCCATAGGTGGCGATTCCCGCGTTGCGCATGAAGGCGCCGTCCGAGGCGCCTGCGGACATCACCGGGATCACCGGCGCGCCGGGCCAGAATTCCCCGGCCAGCTTCTCGATCGCGCCGAAGACCTCGGGCGTGATGGGCGAGGGCGGGCTCGGCGTCGCGTTGGACGCGGCTTTCACCTCGATCTTGTCGTCGGCGAGCGCATTGTCGAGCGCGCGCTTCACCTCGTCGCGCGAATGGCCGGGCAGGACGCGGCAATTCACCAGCGCCTTCGCCAATTGCGGCAGCGCGTTCTCCGCATGGCCGCCCTCGAGCATCGTAGCCACGCACGTGGTGCGGATCTGCGCGTTGAAGCGGGGAATCGCGGACAGCCGCGCGATCGCGGCGGGATCCGGATTGGGCGCGGCGACCGCCTTCATGTCGGCACCGATCTTGGGGTCCTCGAAATCCGCGGCGCGCTGCAGGTACAGGCGCGTCGTGTCGTTGAGCTCCATCGGGAAATCGAACTGGCCCAGGCGCACCAGCCCCGCGGCGAGGCGGTAGATGGCATTGCTGCGGCCGGGCAATGAGCTGTGGCCGCCGGCATCGCGCACCTCGAGGGAGAAGTTCATGTACACCTTCTCGCTCGTCTGCACGCCCACGCGGATCGGCCGTCCATTGTCGAGTCCCACGCCGCCGCCCTCGTTGATCGCGAACTCGGCGTCGATCAGCGCGCGCTGGTTCTTCAGCAGCCAACCGATGCCGTTGATGTATGCGCCGTCGGTCTCCTCGTCGGTCTCGAGGACGAGGATGATGTCGCGATCGGGCTTGTAGCCTTCCTTCCTGTACCGGACCATGTTGGCGACGAACGCGGCGGCCATGTACTTGTCGTCGCCCGAGCCACGCGCGTAGTAGTAGCCGTCCTTTTCGACGAGCTGGAACGGGTCCGTGGTCCAGTCCTCGCGGCGCGCCTCGACCACGTCGATGTGCGCCATGAGGATCATCGGCCTCTTCGCGCCGGTTCCGCGCAACTTCGCGACCAGGTTGCCCTTGCGCGGCGCGGGCTTGAAGACGTGCACGTCCTCGCGCGGGTAGCCGGCGGCGAGCAGTCGCGCCGCCATCGCGTCGGCCGCGCGCGCGGTGTCGCCGGTGTCGGTCACGGTGTTGATCTCGACCAGCTCCCTGTAGATCTCGAAGGCGAGCTGCTCGTGCGGGGGCCGGGTCTGGGCCTGGGAAAAGGTTGTGAGAAGCGTGAGGGCGAGGGCGGCGGCGGTTTTCATGCCGCACAGGATACATTTTCAGGCGCGGTCCGCGAGTTCCGCTCATCGAGCGTCTCCCCAAAGTGCCATGTCAGGCACCCATGGCGCTTGCTAGCCTTCCAGCGACGATGCGCCGCCCGCTATCCGCGTTACTGGTCCTCGCCACCATGTCGCTTCTGGCTGCGTGCGCCGGCCTGCCCGGACGGGAGGCATTGCAGGTCAATGTGGCCGATGTGGAATCGTTGTCCGGTGAAGGCTTCGAATTCAGGATGCTGGTGAAGCTTCGTGTCCAGAACCCGAACGATTCGCCCGTCGAGTACGACGGCGTGTATCTCAAGCTGGACGTCCTCGACAAGACGTTCGCCACCGGCGTGAGCGACGAGCGCGGCACCATTCCCCGATTCGGCGAGGTGCTCGTCACTGTTCCTGTCACGGTCTCGACGCTGAATCTCGTGCGCCACACGCTGGGCATGGTGATCGATGGCAAGCCTCCCGAAAAGCTCAATTACCGGCTCGAGGGAAAGCTCAACGGCCCCATGTTCGGCTCGACGCGATTCCAATCTCAAGGCGAGCTTGCGCTGCCCGGGGCGTCGCAGTAGCGCACATCCAGGAGTGTAGCGAGGGCGCGAATCGACAACGACTGCCCTTTGGTGCCAAGATGGACGTCCCGCAATTCCACCAGGGAGAAGCACCATGCAAGGTGTCGGAGTGGGACGCAGGGCCGTGGCAATCATCATCGACATGATCGTGCTGGGGATCGTCGGCTGGGTCCTCGCGCTGGGAATGGGTTATCGCGATGGCGTACTACGTGGTCATGGAAGTGCAGATGGGCGGCACGCTCGGCAAGCTCGCGCTCGGGTTGAAGGTGGTGAAGGAAGGCGGCGAGAAGGTGGACTGGCAGGCGTCCATCATTCGCAACCTCCTGCGCATCGTCGACGGGTTCTTCTTCTACCTCGTGGGCGCGATCGTCGTTTGGACGTCCAAGAAGAAGCAGCGCCTCGGTGACATAGTCGCCCACACGCTCGTCGTTCCGAAATAAACAGGTCATCCCGGACGCGGCGCAGCCGCGATCCGGGATCCAGCATCCGCCAGGAGATCTCCATGCCTCGCTACGTCGACGGTTTCGTCGTTCCCGTTCCGAAAAGAAAGCTCGCCGCATACAAGGCAATGGCGCGACGAGGCGCCAAGGTCTGGAAGGGCTATGGCGCGCTTGAATACGTGGAGTGCATCGCCGACGACGTGAAGTGGGGCAAGCGCACTTCGTTCCCGCGCTCGGTGAAGATGAAGCGGCCGTCCGAGACCGTCTTCTTCTCGTACATCGTCTACAAGTCGCGCCGGGACCGGGACCGCATCATGAAGAAGGTGATGTCCGATCCGCGCCTCGCCGACATGATGGACCTGAAGAAGATCCCGTTCGACGCGAAGCGGATGATCTACGGCGGGTTCAGGACGATCGTCCAGATGTAGGGTTTGCCGACTGCCGCGCGCGCTCGCGCGCCGCGGCGGCGACCATGTTGCGCAGCGCCTCGCGCGTTTCCGGCCAGCCGCGTGTCTTCAGCCCGCAATCCGGGTTGACCCAGAGCTTGTCCAGCGGCACGACCGAGGCCGCGCGCCCGATGAGCGCCTGGATCTCGTCGGCCGAGGGCACGCGTGGCGAGTGGATGTCGTAGACGCCCGGACCGACCTGGTTCGGATAGCTGAACGTGCGGAAGGCGTCGAGGAGCGCCATTCCGGAGCGCGAAGTCTCGAGGGTCACCACGTCGGCATCCATGGCGGCCACGGCCGGTAGTAGGTCCTCGAATTCCGAATAGCACATGTGCGTGTGGATCTGCGTGGCCGGGCGCGCCTGCGAGGCCGCGAGGCGAAACGCGGCGGTCGCGCGCTCGAGCCATTCGGCGGCGTCGCGTGCCTTGAGCGGCATCGCCTCGCGCAGCGCCGGTTCGTCCACCTGGATGATTCCGATGCCCGCGCTCTGCAGATCGTCGATCTCCTCGCGAAGGCACAGCGCGATCTGCTCCGCGATGTCGAGCAGCGCCATGTCGCCGCGCGCGAAGGACCACTTGGCGATCGTGACGGGACCAGTGAGCATGCCTTTCATCGGGCGGCGGGTGAGCGACTGCGCGAATCGGGTGATCTCCACGGTCATCGGGGCTGGCCTGGCGATATCGCCGCACACGATCGGCGGCTTGGTACAACGCGACCCGTAGCTCTGTACCCAGCCGTTCGACGTGCTGACGAAGCCGTCGAGCCGCTCGGCGAAGAACTCCACCATGTCGTTGCGTTCGGGCTCGCCGTGCACGAGGACGTCGAGACCCAGCTCTTCCTGCTCGGCGACGACGCGGCGGATTTCCTCTTCCAGGCGCTGCCGGTATTGCGGCTCGCTCATCGCCCCTCGGCGAAAGGCCGCGCGCGCGGCGCGCAGGTCCGATGTCTGCGGGAACGAGCCGATCGTCGTGGTGGGAAGCAGCGGCAGGCGCAGCGCTTCCTGCTGCGCGGCGCGGCGCTCGGGAAAAGGAGCCCGTGACGCAGCGTTGAGGACTGGGTGGCGGGGCGGTGCGCGAAGGGTTTTTACCACGGCATCCGACGCCGTGAGTTCCCGGGCGACGCTGTCTCGCCCGCGCGTGAGGGCGGTGGCGAGCACGCTCACCTCGCCAAGCTTTTCCCGCGCGAACGCGAGGCGCGCGCGCACGGCCGGATCGATCGCTTCTTCTCCCTCCAGGGAGATCGGAACGTGCAGCAGCGAACAGGATGGCGCGATCCAGAGACGCTCTCCGAGATCGGCGGCAGGCGAGAGTGCGTCCAGCGAAGCGCTCAGGTCGTTGCGCCACACGTTTCGCCCGTCGACGATTCCCGCGGAGAGGACCCATGTAGCAGGCAGCGCTTCGCGCCAGCGCTGCAATTGGGCCGGTGCGCGCACGAGATCGAGGTGTATGCCGTCGAACGGCCATGAAGCGATTCTTGCGGGATGGGCCTCGACCGATTCGAAATAGGTCGTGAGGAGCAGCTTCGGCCGCGGCCGGCGCCATGCCGTGATGGCCTGCTCATAAGCGGCGAGCCATTTCTCCTCGAGCTCCAGCACGAGGCACGGCTCGTCCAACTGGATCCATTCCACGCCTTCGCGGCGCAGCGCGGCGAAGAGCTCGTCGTAGGCCTGTACGAGATCCGGCAGCAACGACAGTCGGTCGAACCCGCGGTCCTTGCACTTCGACAGCCGCAGCAACGAGAGCGGCCCCAGCACGACGGGCTTCACCAGGGTGTGGATCACCGCGCAATTGCGCACCTCGGCAACGAGCCGCGAGGCGTCGGGCGTGAATACCTGCCCGGGTTCGAGCTCGGGCACGAGGTAGTGGTAGTTCGTATCGAACCACTTGGTCATCTCGAGCGCATGGGAGTATTCGTCGCCTCGCGCCAGCTTGAAGTAGTGCGCGAGACGCTCGGCGCCTGCATGGCCGCCACGAAGCTCGATGCCGACATCGTGCGCGGCGTCGAGCACATGGTCGTAGAGGCTGAAATCCCCCGCCGTGAGCATGTCCAGGTCCGCCTCACGCTGCGCACGCCAGTTCGCGTCCCGGATGCGGGAGGCGACGCCGAGGAGATCCGTCGCCGGGGCCTCTCCGCGCCAGTGGCGTTCGAGCGCGTGCTTCAGCTCGCGGCGTGGGCCGATGCGGGGATAGCCGAGGATGTGTGCGCGAGCCATGGTCGTTCCGGGTGCGAATGAGCGCCCCAGTCTGGAGGCCGCGGCGCCATGAATCAAACGAAATGATTTATCATTCAGTTGAATGAAATTCATGGAGGCAAATTGATCGAGCTGCGCCACCTCAGGTCGCTCGCCGCGATCGAGCAGACGGGCAAGCTCTCCGAAGCGGCCGCGCGCGTGCACCTCACCCAGTCGGCGCTCTCGCACCAGGTGCGCGCGCTCGAGGACCGGTACGGCTCGCTTTTCGAGCGCACCGCGAAGGGCGTCACCTTCACGTCCGCGGGGCTGCGGCTGTTGGAGCTCGCCAAGTCGACGCTGGACAACGTCGCCCTCGCCGAGCGCGACATCGAGCGCATGCGCGATGCCGGCTCGGGCGAGCTTCGCATCGCGCTCGAGTGCCACACCTGCTTCGACTGGCTGATGCCGGTGATGGATCGCTTCCGGAAGCTCTGGCCCGAGGTCGAGCTGGACCTGGTCGCCGGCTTCCACAGCGATCCCATGGAGCTCCTCGCCGACGGCCGCGCCGACGTCGTGATCGGCTCGCGACCGCCGCGGCGCAAGGGCATCGCCGTCGTGCCGCTATTTCGCTTCGAGATCCTCGCCGTGCTACCGGTCGATCACGCGCTGCGCTCACGCCAGTACCTCGAGGCGCGCGACTTCGCGGGCGAGACACTGATCACCTATCCTGTTCCCGAGAATCGCATCGACCTCATCCGCGAGGTGTTGAAACCCGCGCGCATCCGTTTCAAGCGCCGTACCGCCGAGCTCACGGTGGCGATCCTGCAGCTGGTCGCCAGCCGCCGCGGAATGGCCGCGCTTCCCTCGTGGGGCCTGGGCAACTACCTGGAACACGACTACGTGGTTGGCAAGCGGATCGGCCGCAACGGTTTGCACTCGGACCTCTATGCGACGGGTGCGGCCTCGCTCATGGGCCGGCACTACGCTTCGGAGTTCGTAGAGGTGATCCGCCAGTGCGCCCGCGATCTTCCCAACGTCACGATGCTCCGGTGACGCCTGGCGTGAGAAAATGGGTGAATCCATGAGCAACGATTCCCCCATCGCGCGGGAAACCGCGCGCCGCCGCACCTTCGCGATCATCTCGCACCCGGACGCGGGCAAGACCACCCTCACCGAGAAGCTTCTGCTCTTCGCCGGTGCGATCCACATCGCGGGCAGCGTGAAGGCGCGCAAGGCGACCCGGCACGCCACCAGCGACTGGATGGAGATCGAGAAGCAGCGCGGGATTTCCGTGGCGAGCTCCGTCATGCAGATGGAGTTCCGCGGCCACGTGATCAACCTGCTCGACACGCCCGGCCACCAGGACTTCTCCGAGGACACCTATCGCGTGCTGACGGCAGTTGACGCCGCGCTGATGGTGATCGACTCGGTCAATGGCGTGGAGGCGCAGACGATCCGCCTCCTCGAAGTCTGCCGCGCACGCAACACGCCCATCATCACCTTCATCAACAAGCTGGACCGCGAAGGCAAGGAGCCGCTCTCGGTGCTGGACGAGATCGAGAAGGTGCTTCGGATGCCGACGGTGCCCTTCACGTGGCCGGTCGGCATGGGCAAACGCTTCGGCGGCGTCTTCGACATCCGCAACGACCAGATGCGCGTCTTCAAGCCCGGCGAGGACCGCCGGCAGGACGACGAGGAACTCATCTCCGGCATCGACAACCCGGACAACGAGCGGCGCTTCGGCGATGCGTTCACCCACGCGCGCGGCGAGATCGAGCTGCTCGAAGGCGCGTCGCACGAATTCCACCGCGAGGAGTTCCTGCGCGGGGAGCAGACGCCGGTCTTCTTCGGCTCGGCCATCAACAACTTCGGCGTGCACGAGGTCCTTGACGCGCTGATCGATCTCGCGCCGCCGCCGGGGTCGAAGGCCGCGGTGCAGCGCGTGGTCGAGCCCACGGAGGAGAAATTCTCCGGCGTAGTGTTCAAGATCCAGGCGAACATGGATCCGGCACACCGGGACCGCGTGGCGTTCGTTCGCGTCGCCTCGGGACGATTCGAGCGCGGCATGAAGCTGAAGAGCTCGCGCACCGGCAAGGAAGTGAAGACGGCGAGCGCGGTCTCGTTCCTGTCCCAGCGCCGTGAGATCGTCGAGGACGCCTATCCCGGCGACATCATCGGCATCCCGAACCGCGGCGTGCTGCAGCTGGGCGACACCCTCACCGAGGGTGAGATGCTCCAGTTCACGGGCCTGCCGTTCTTCGCGCCGGAGATCTTCCACACGGTGGAGGTCGCCGATCCCATCCGCAACAAGCAGCTTCGCACCGGATTGCAGCAGCTGGGCGAGGAGGGCGCGATCCAGGTATTCCGCCCGGCGCAGGGCGGTCCCCTGTTGCTGGGCGCCGTGGGGCCGCTACAGCTCGATGTCGTCGCGCACCGCCTCGAGAACGAATACCAGGCGAGGGCGCGCATGGCGCCTTCGAGCTACCGCCTCGCGCGCTGGGTCACCGCCGCCGATGCCGCCGAGCTCGACCGCTTCATCGAGGCGAACGCCTATCGCATCGCGTACGACGTGGTCGATGCGCCTGCGGTGCTGTACTCCCACGCTTCGGAATTGAAGGCCGCGCAGGAGATCTGGCCGAAGATCCAGTTCCACACCATGCGCGAGCACGGCGGGCTCGTGGTGCATACCAACAAGATCGCGGCATAACGCGACCTGGTCACTTCTCTTTCGGGTATACGAATCCGATTGGCTTCTTCTTCGCCTCGGCCGGCGAAGTCATCTGGCGGATTGTAGAGATGATGCCGGCGATCGCCTGATCGTGCGCGGCGTATTTTCGCTCGAGATGGGCAAGCTTGCCGGCGAGGTCCTTGTGTGCAACGAGCAGCTCGCGCTGTTGCACGAAGGCGCGCACCACGTAGCGACTCACCTCGGTCGCCATGAGCGCACCGTGCTCGGTAAAGGCATACGGCAGCGTCGGCGAGAACTTGAGCTTCTTGAGGTGGTCGCAATTTGCGACCACCTCGGATCGCTCGGCGGCGGTCGCTGTTGCGGCGCACCTGCTCGTTGAGCCGCTTGGTGGGCACGCCGTAGAGCGCGGCGAGATCGGCGTCGATCATGACCTTGTGGCCGCGCACGACGGTGATATGCCGGGTGATCTCGACGGTGGCGGCCGCGAGAAAGGAGCGTTTCTTGGTCATGGGCGCCGAGGACGGATGGGGCGGTATGCTTTGAGGAACGAGCTGCTTGATTCAGGGACAATACGTCCTCGCTGGCTCATGGCATGAGCCTCGTGCGTAGGAGTGGGACCATCGACCAGCCCTGTCCCGGCTGCGGCGCCATCCTGCCCGCACATGACGGGCCGGTGCATCGCTACATGGAGTCGTCTCCGGCGTGCTGGGCCGAGTACGGGAAAGTGCTCGCGCGCGAGTACAGCGATCCGGAGCTCATGGCGGGCTGCCATCGCCTCACCACGGACACCTTCGCGGTGCAGCACCCGGGCAAGCCTTCGCCGCAATCGATTCAATCGGTGGCGATCCATCTCATCGCGCTGCATGTCGTTCTCGATCTCGGCTGGACGCACGAGCGGGCGCGCGCGTTGCTTTCACGCGCCGCCGAGCGCATGACATTCAAATGGCTCGACCGGCCGGCGAATCTCGGCAATATCACCGCTGCCGATGTCGCGCGCGCCGGATCCAACACGGAGCACATGGAGGCGGTGTTGTCGTGGGCGAGCGACACGTGGCGGGCCTGGTCGCCACACCACGCGCAAATACGTGCCTGGGCGGGTATCCTTCGTCCATGAAAGTCCAACGCCACGTCTTCGCCAATGCTCTCGTCCTCGCGCTCGACGGGCGGCTCGACCACGAGACCACGCCCGAATTTCGCGAGGAGATCATGGGCTCCGTGCGGCAGGCGGCGGGCAGTGAGTTCACCATCGTCCTGGACCTCGCGCATCTCGAATATCTCTCCAGCCCGGGGCTGAACGCGCTCATCATCGCCTCGCGCGCGGCGCGCAAGGAGGGCGTGAGCATCTACGCGGCCGGATTGCAGACGATGGTGCGCGAGACGTGGGAGATCAGCCATCTCACGCTCCTGGTACAGATCTTCCCGGCCATGGATGAAGCCTTGGGCGTCGTCTCCGCGGCGGCCGCGCAAGCCTACGCGGCACGGAAGACTGAAAAGGCTTAGTGGATCCCGGGTCATCGTGGCAACTGCCACGCCCGGGATGACCATCAAGAGTTGCCTGCCACGCCCGGGATGACCATTACAGCGTCGCGAACATCGCGGCCACCGCTGCGCCCATGACCGCGGTCGAGAACCATCCCAGCGCGCGAAGGCGCGGCGAGACCGTGAAGGGCCCCATCACGTCGGGCTTCACCGCGAGCATCATCATCACCACCATGATCGGCACGGCGATCACGCCATTCACGATCGCGCTCGTGAGCAGCATGCGGATCGGGTCCATGCCGGAGAAATCGAGCGCCACGCCGATGAGGGTCGCCGCCGCCAGCACGGCGTAGAAGTTGCGCGCTTCGGTGAGCGAGAGCCCCAGGCCGATGGGCCAGCGGCGCGCCTCGGCCACGGCGTAGGCGGCGGAGCCCGCCAGGACGGGCACCGCGAGCAATCCGGTGCCGATGATGCTCGCCGCGAAGAGGAGGAAGGCGAAGTTGCCGGCGATGGGCCGCAGCGCGGCGGCCGCCTGCTCGGCCGAATCGACGTTGGTCACGCCGTGCGCGTTCAGCGTCGCCGCGGTCGTGACCATGATGCAGGCGGCGATGAGGTTCGAGAACACCATCCCGATCCAGGTATCGAACTTGATCCGGGCGAGGTGCTCGACCGCTTGGTCGGGCGCCTCGCGCAGCGGCTCGTGCCCCGGCGCCGCGCGCTGCTCCTCCACTTCCTGCGACGCCTGCCAGAAGAAAAGGTAGGGACTGATCGTCGTGCCGAGCACGGCGACCAGCGTCGAGAGGTATTCGCTTCGCCACTGCACGTGCGGCACGAAAGCCGCGATGGTCGCTTCCTCCCACGGCACGCTCACCACCAGCACCGTGGCCACATAACCCAGCAGCGATGCCGTGAGCCACTTGAGGATCGGCGCGTAGCGCGGGAAGGGCACGAAAATCTGCAGGGTGAGCGAGAGCAACGCGAAGAAGACGATGTAGAGCCGGCTCGGTCCGCCGGCGACCATCTCCAGCGCGCCGCCCATGGCGCCCAGGTCCGCGGCGATGTTGAGCACGTTCGCCAGCACCAGGAGCGACACGATCGCGTGAAGGAGCCATCGCGGATAGTGATCGCGGATGTTGGCGGCGAGACCGTGGCCGGTCACGCGTCCGATGCGCGCCGAGATCGTCTGGATCCCCACCATGAGCGGCGTGGTGAGGAAGACCGACCAGAGCAATCCGTAGCCGTACTGCGCGCCCGCCTGCGAATACGTCGCGATGCCGCTCGGATCGTCGTCGGCCGCGCCGGTGATGAGGCCGGGGCCGAGACGCTTCAGCAGGGGAACACGGATCTCCGGGGCGGCGCTCATGGGCGCGATGGTAATCCGCCGAGTCTTAAGGGCGCCTTAGCGTGCGGCCATTTCGGCACCTTAGGTCCATTGAACGAAACGGCCCCATTCCCAAGAATGCGAGAGGTTCTTCAAGCCCGGGAGGCTGGATGAAGCGCATCTGTGTGGCCGCGGCATTGGCGCTGGCGGCACTGCTCACGGGCCCCGCCCGTGCCGAGCCGCCCGGACCGGAAGTCTGCAAGGGCTGCCACGAGCCCTACTTCAATTCGCTCGCGAACTCGATCCACGGAAAGGCCGGCCACCCGCGCTCTCCCGCGGCCGGCGGCGGATGCGCCACATGCCACGGCGACGGCACCGAGCACGTGAAAGCGAGCGGCGGCCGCGGCGTGGGCGGCATCGTCAATCCGGCTTCCAAGTCCATTCCAGCGTCCGAGAAGGACCAGATGTGCCTGTCGTGCCACGAGTCGAGCCGGCACCTCGCGTTCTGGGATTCGGGCAAGCATCGCAAGAACGACGTCACGTGCACCAACTGCCACAGCATTCACGGTGGCCAGGATTCGCAGCTGAAGATCGTGAATCCGGAGATCGCGCCCTTCAAGACGACCGTCCGCGTCCCGCAACAGGAAGTGTGCTTCACGTGCCACCGCGACATCCGCGCGCTCGTCATGCGCCCGTCGCACCATCCGATCGTCGAAGGCAAGGTGAAGTGCACGAGCTGCCACAACCCGCACGGCGCGCTGTCGCCGGCGATGTTGAACGCCGAGAGCATCAAGGAGCTGTGCACCACGTGCCACGCGGACAAGCGCGGCCCGTTCCTGTTCGAGCATCCGCCGGTCGAGGAAAGCTGCCTCAACTGCCATAACCCGCACGGCAGCCGCTCGGTGAAGCTGCTGAACGAGAAGGTCCCGAACCTGTGCCAGGACTGCCACGACGCGTCCAGCCACCCGGGCACGATGTACGACGCGGACAACAGCTTCAAGCCGCCGGCCGGTGGCAGCACGAATACGCGATTCATCGCGAGGAGCTGCCTCAACTGTCACAACGAAATCCACGGCAGCAACGCGCCCGCGGGGCGCGCGCGCCGCTTCGTGAGATAGGGGGCGAGCCATGACACGCACACCGAAGTGCCTCCTCGCCACCGCGATTGCAGCGGCCGTCTCCAACGTGTACGCGCAGGAAGCCGCGCCCGAGATGTACGGTTACGTCGGCATAGGCGGCCTGACCACCAACAACACGCATGGCACGAACACTTTCAAGTTGAGCGAGTACCGCGACCTGAGCGACGGCGTCACGGGCGTGGTGGACGCGCACATGGACGGCAAGAACTGGTGGACGCGGCTCTTCGGGGAAAACATCGGGCGCGACGACCAGTTCATCGAGTTCTCCGGCGGCAAGTACGGCGTCTTCAAGTACTCGTTGTACA
>WNFL01228182.1_pt3 | contig 20429 bp, 24 predicted proteins | sample 5400361 | NCBI WGS metagenome assembly WNFL01 (sample SAMN13153351, study PRJNA577476) | soil metagenome | isolation source: 40 cm soil on Douglas fir-dominated hillslope | place: USA:California | collected 2013-09-17
CAGCTTAGACCTTCCCCAATTGGTATACGGACCGATCCATTTTACAAAACGTCATGTTTAGAGTCCGGCACAGACTCTCCCTATCATCCGATGTTTCAGGTAGCGCATGCTTCGACGGTGTCCAAGTGCTTCAATGGTCCACTTAAACACGGAGCCAACGGCTCTACATCCGCTTGGGATTATATATAGATCATCGTTTATTCACAGGGATAGCATACATATCTGGCTTCCGCTTTGCACCGCCGATCCAAGGCACCCGCGCGGTAATCTCAATTCGTATCAAGGAAGGTCGATGGCACACAGCTGCTCTCTTGACTCTTGCTCCGATTTTTGTGAGGACTGTCACGTTCATCGATAGAGCTTATTTCTTTCTTGTCAACCGTTTCCGCGGACGTGGGTCGAACGACAACAGTTTCTAGTCCAGACCAACGACAAAGGTTGAATGTAAAATACATTTGTACTAAATAGGTGCTACAATAACGGCATTCCGAGATCTAAGAAGCAAATTGAATTACAAGAAAGGCAGAAAGGTTCAGTCTACGCACGGGGATAAATAGAGCGATACATATTGTAATATGTATGGACCGGAGGTTAAAGTACGGCCGTCGAGAAAGGGAGGACAACGTATTAGGCGGAAGGGGAAGTTTCAGGGTCGTTCTCGATGTTCTTGATCCACGCTCCGATGGCACCTCTGAACAGTGTGTGGGTTAGTGTATCATTATGTGTGAGTTTGTATCCGTTTACGCACAGGAAGCCCTCATGGCGAAGGAAAAGGGCTCGCTTGGTACCGTTACTCCAGAAGCGAATAGCATATGAGAGGGTAGCGATGGTTGCAGCATGGCCTATTGATCGATGGTACCTTCTTCTCAAGTGGGGGCAGTACTGAATGGCTCACCTCGGATAAAACAACCACCAAAATAAATTCGATCGAGATTATACTTCTCGGCATTCATAAACCTAAAGGCGACATATCAACGTAACACCATGATTTACCTCAGCGACCACGTACGCAATCTGCCCAATGTTATTTGACAGCGCATAGAGAAGACTCTTGCTAATATCTTCGGGCGCAAATTCTCGCTTGCCTTGGCCCTTCTTCCAAACCTTTCCGAAGGAAGAGGCAATCATCGTCGACTTGAGACCGAACTTGCTATAGTCCTGCCCATAGATATCCCCCACAAGCATGTCTACTGTCTCGTGGTGGCCCTTCTCAGAGAGGGCCAACATTTCTGTCCAGAGGTTAGATCAAGGACAAATTTGAGGGTAGGTAGGACTGACCATCAAACGAGGTTGCCCCGGTCAGCAGACTAAGCAATCCCCATAACGTCCCCCCTCCCAAACTCGTCCCACTCACTCGCTCAAATGAACCATCCTCGTCGACTTTAATGAGCGAGACACCAGAACCGATATTGACTAACAGGCAAGGTAGCTGGGGCGTCGGGTGACTCTCGAAGGAGACGCTATATTTCGGCGGGTTTGGGGATGGACGTTCAAGCAGGGATTCGCCATCTGATGCCACCATTTGGGTCGGCACACTCAATCCATCCCTCTCATCCGCCGAAGGGAGAATGAGGCTCCCATGTGAGACTTCATACACCAACTCGTCTGAAAACCAATAAACCTCGTTTGGGATAAGGGTGATAAACGAGAGGCCAGTAATCAGGCATTCCATCTCATCCTCCCTGTGTACCTCTACTCCTAATTCTTGTCCGAAGAGATCGTAAAACCTGTGTGCACCGCCTCCGGTCGCTACGATCTTGACGGACCGGCGCATAGATTCAGGAGATACTCCATTCAGTTCAGCAGAGCGGTCGATAAGCGCACGGAGAAAGGAGATGCAGGACGAGATGTCCGAGGTTTCGAAGCGCGTGAAGTTGAGTGAGCCGCCTGGGAAGTGTTGCAGGCGTGCACTCCTAAGGAGGCTGGTGTGAAGATCGTGATGGTCAATGGAGGTAGGTTGGAGAGTTGGGGAGCCTTGTGCCACTCCAGTTGAGGTTTCGAGCACCAAAGGGGTTAGAGCACCGTTCATCCGAGGTTTGTTGGGCCTGCTTTGGGAGCCATTGAGAATAAAATCTGAATCTTCCTGAGGATAGTTTAACGCAACGCGTTCATTTTCTGGTGTGCTTAAGACAGAAAGATTGGTTTGTCGGAACGAGGGCGAGTCAGGAGGGTCTGGTGAACGAGTGAAATAAGCAACTTTGGCAAGGGATCCTCCTATCTGTAAACTGCATCAGAGAGACGGTGGATTGGGATTGGAGAACTTGGTCGATGCAGATGAAGCTGCGATGGGACAGTCATATCAAACAACATTGCTCCTGAAGTGATCAATGTAACCAATGCTATTTTTTTTAAGTATTTTGGACTCCAGTAGAAGCGCGGAGGAAGCGCAACAGTCGATCCATAGGAAATGGGCTGAGTCTTGTATGGGGTCACATCTTGGGGAAGGTTATTCAAACATGTTCTCAATAGAGCCGTGTATCAATACCATACGACCAATTACGGGATTCCCATGGCAAACAATCGCACGATGGTCCGATTGTTGGACCGAAGCGTGCTGCGCGGAGATCCCCCTGGGAAAGCAAAAAAAAAGGAATGAAGCGCTCACATCTACTGCAATATGTGATACGGGCTCAATATGGTTTGGGAAGTAAATGCCTCGGCTGTCGCGAGTCTGGAGAGATGACGGAGAGAAGCGGTTGTCAGCCGCGGGGAGCATTGGGGGCTGAATGCCGACTTGATACCTCTGGAGACTCCTCCTGCAGTATTACTGCCCCTTGTGTATCCACCTGGATCACCTTGGGTGTTGGAAGCAGTCCGACCGGCATAATGGCGATTTGTCTTCCTTCGTCGAGCAGAGTATTCGCGCTCAAAACACTTGCAGAAGATTGTGAGGTGCTATTCTCGTCAGTGATCTGCACCCGAAGAGTCGGGTGAATGTGGATCTGCCGGGTGTGGCGAAGGTGGAGGTGAAGGTGGAGGACAAGGGACGAGTAGTCGCGCCCACTAAGTACAAGGAAGTCGAGCTGTATAAATGCTTCTGACAATAAAGAAAGAAGCCAAACTGAGGAGCTTCAAATTGGACAACTCTCACCTAGAATTCGACAAGCTCTCAGAGTTTGTTTTGGCCAACCACCGCCTAATTAAATAAATACAAATACAAATATGAATATGAATGATAGGCGCCCTTCTCCTCAGATTTGGATGACTCCCTCCCAGGCCTGACGTGCGTTAATCAAGGAGCCGGCATCGGGCAGATAGTCAGCGCTTAGTAAGCAGGCGAAAATCACGGGCGTCGGAAGACCGTTTCTCGATCCGACGAGCTCCGATGTCACACCTCAATATTTCTGTTCAGCGCACGTGACGTGGATCATATATCCGTGGCGTCTCTCTCTCCCATGGCAGCCTCAGTTCCAATCCACCTGTAATACATCGAGCAGCTAAAGACAGCCAGTACGAAGACGGGGCTCCTAGAGGAAATCTTGCGCAGTGGACCACCTTGTACGGTCCCTCATGCGCGTCTGTCGGTCTTAGGGGAAGTCAAGTCTCCAATGTACCAAAGCACTTCCCATCTATCGAAGACGAGCAGGAGGACCGGGAACTACGCAAGATAGAGTGGAGTATTATAGAACGACGGATCCCGGGCAGGGAGCGATTGAAAATGCAAGGCCTGTGTCGCTCAAACCCATGGTATAGACTGGCGCAGGGCACCAGGCCCAGCGCAAAAATATTAATCATGCAGCTGACATGATTAAGGGAAGTGGAAACGAGGACAGTGGAACGATCCCACCACAATTGCGAAAGGTGCACCTCCCTGGAATTGACGCGTGAAGGAGCGACTGTGGAACCCGCTACTGGGTGCACCAGCTCCAGGAAGGTGGCAAAAAAACCAATATTTGGTTGACCGCCGAAATATTATAGCAGTCCAGCGACCAGGTATAGAGAGGAATCTATGACCAGAACGGCTCTGCTACTGAAGACTTACTGTGTGAAATCTTGACTGTGGGTATCAGAGCTGGGGTGTGGGTGGTGTGAGACCGAGTGAACCAACGGTACTTATATAGCGGGGCCATCGTGTTTACGGTGCATTCGCGGGTCGTTTCGACGAGCTTGATTGTCGCACAGGCATCGCGTGATTGATATGTACAAAGATCCGTGATCCATCGCGATCTACAAGTTTTGCAAACCTCAACCCCCTAGGCTGGTCAGATATGGGGCCACATGGTAAGTGATGACACACTTCCAAAGTTGCATATGACGGCATGTGGTAACCAGACCGTGTGAGAGATGTTCAGTGACTGCAGTACCATAGGTCGACCATGTGATGTCGGCCGGGACGGGCTACGGCGTTCAAAAGTATAACCTCTGGCATAATGAAGGTAAACCGTGATGGACAAGGAGAGGCCCTTCCGTCGGAAGACGTGCGGAGGTTGGGCTGCTCACCGCCTTCGGTCCGCAAATGAGGAGCCTGAACTGCGCCCGACCCCCACACAATCAGCACGAGTGCCAACGCCAATGTTATCTTAGCCGGGGCTGCCTGAGCTTGAGTGGTCTTCTGCGGCGAATGAGTATCATCTAATTCCTTCCATGCGTTGATCGTTTCATGCTTCTTTCAGTCAGATGGGAAGGGGACAGTTGGAAGTAATATGGGACATTTAGGTCTTGCGGCAACGCGGCAACGGGGGTTTGCATTGTTTCCCGTCTCAAAGAAATTTGTATTGTTTCTCATTTTCAGGAGAGCCAATACCCTCGCCGCTCTCCTGGCCTGCCCACACCCTTGACGTATTGATATCCCGTTGACAACGTGGGGAAGGAAGGGGCAGGTTAATGCACCTCGAGCGTGTGCTAAGCAGTGGCCTGAAGGAGGCGCATGGAATAACCCTATTTCTGATTACCGCTTTGGCAAGGGCATTAGGTAGAGTTCCCGGTGTCTTCCCGCCCCAGCCTGAGCTCAATTGATCGCTGGATGGTCTTATGGATAAGGCACGGAAATAAGGAGGATATTGTCGCAGTATTTGATATTGGGATATGCTTGATTGCACGGAGTGATGGCACCTCATTACCAAAAAGGTCTGTTGATTGATGCTGAGAGTTGATAGTAGATCCAAGGTGCCAACCAAGACAAACGAGCCTCTCGCAATGGAACAAGTGATCACGCAATGTAATTGGTGGTAGTAAGCCTTTGCCCGCTCCCGCCTGCTCTTCTGATATCCCGACGCACCGAGCCCTGGTTTCTCCTGCCGTCAGGAGACGCATACAAAGGCACTCTCGCCCATTCTTCTCACCCTCGAGTATACCGGTGAACCGTAATGCTGAGTGATCCCCAAATCGCCAACTCTGAACAGCAACCCGTTCCAATATTTCCAATCGGAGCTAGAATGACCATATGTTCGCCTCGTCTGTTCACATTTTAGATGCGGAATGCATCTGTGGCGTGGCCAAGAGCGGCGCGGGGTCAACGCCGCTTCCTGGGATGTCATCCAAGCGAGCCTCCGGTCGGGTTCTCCATGGAAGCCCCCCTTCGAGGAGAAGAAGTCAAGACCAATGATATAGCCTTACTCGGGGTTTCGCTACGGGTATTGTTCGCAAGGTACTGCGTTGTCACCGCTGTTGACTGTGATTGTAAAGGCTGGACGGTAGGAGTCGCTGGAAGCGAACTGCTCGGTGAGGTAGTAAGGATTGGTGCAATTCGTAGTTTCGCGGGCTCAGTGTATACACCTGCAGATGGGCCGGCTTGTCCCTGTAAATTCCCAGAGCTGGATGGGTAATCAAGATGGAATGGAGATGGGGGTTCGGGGTCCGAGCTACGTGGTGAAAGAGGCTGCGCGGATGGTGGCAACTCCCTTGCAGCTAGCGCCAGATGACCATCGAGGCTGAGTGGAGCTGAATCCACGAGGTTCCCTCTTGACGGCGATGCCCGGCCGGGTTCTGGAGGGTCCAATTCGTGGTATGCTCGAACTAAAGCGGAGAGCTCACGAAGCTGCAGCGATGGGTGAGACTGGCGCGCTGGCCAGGAGTTTCCCATGACATAGAATTCCGTAAACTCACTTTCGTCATGATCTGGTTCATCGCTTCTCTCTTACCTGCAAATAGAGCACTCAATTGAGCGAATTCGGCATCGAGGTTGTCTTCCTTCTCCTTCTCAGCCTCTGTGTGTGGTTTCCCTTCTTGCGGCAACCTACTCTCCGACAGGCCCTCTTCGCCTCCTGCACTGCCAAGCATGTCTTCAGGGTCAGCAACGCTTGTCCTATACCCAAGTTCCGCTCTTCCCACCCCAGGTCCCTCGGAGCCTCGCCTCTTTCCACCACCTGTTGTCAAGGTTGGTGACGTGCCAATACCCGCGCCGTCCATGGTGAGATGGAGAGCTGCTATCTCAGCTTGCAGGCCGCGAATATGCGCGAGATAGTCCCACATCTTTTGCCGTGTCAGATCCTCGGTCCTGGTTGGGTTGTCCGAACTAGCACCGGTGGTCACGGTAGGACCGAGAGTGTCCTTTTTGAGTGGCATACTAAGAAGGGCTACGGGTGCTCCCGTGAAAGGCTCATAAACAACGTCTGCGATGGTCCCTTGACCGTAAACGTCGTCGGCGGTGGGCAGCAACTCCGTTGAGAAGCTACGAGGCAACTTGGCGGTACTTGCAGCTGCACTCCTATTCCCCATTCCACCTCCGGCTGTATTTGAGGGACCACCTGACTGAACAAAACCGCCTAAAGAATACGAGTGTGCTTCGGTTGCCGTTTGAGGAAGAACAGTGGGTCTTGTAGAAGGGTTCCTTGACCTCATTGACGAGCTTTTTGGTGGGGAGACTAGCGGAGAGGGAATTGGTGCCAAAGTCGACTTGCCCCGGACTTGGCTCCAGACTTGCGAGTGTGGAGCATCTATAGCTGTAGTTATTGATCGTCCAATTTCAGGCCTGTCACTCAATAGAGGGGACTCTATGGACGGCGAGAATGCGGGAGTCGGTTGCGGGGACGTCGAGTCAAGGAGAGGGGCTTGAGACTGAGGAGACGATGCTTCCTCGTCATTTTTGTCTAGTTTGAAGCGTAGCCACGACATTGGCGAGGTACAAATGCGGGATGGGAGGAGTCGGGCCAGAGAAAGGAGACACGAGCACAAACAGTACCACATCCCCGAAGTAACCCTCCCGCTGTGTTATTAGCAAGTTTGACTAAAAAGGGTTAAATATCACAATATCAGGCTATCCTTGTCCCACCGGTTGGTTCTCTGTTGAGGGCTACCATAGAGACCAGAGAAAGAGGAGGTTATCTTACGGCCATGCAGTTCAAATGGGTACACGTGCACCAAGTAAACAACGTGCAGGTATTTGGACACGTGTGGCTCATGTTCTTGGAGAACGGCTCCTAGGGGTCTTGCCCTCGACGACGCTTAGGAATTCTAACGGTACTCTCAACGTACTTCCGCTTATTACTATATCCGGGAGTGCTTCGCAGAGATTCGAACCCACCCCCGAGAAGATGCAAGGGTATAAGGTCATGACCAATTGAAGGCGTTCTAGACGAGAAGCATCATTCAAGCTCCCGGGAAGTCCATCTCGGATTCAATTTTGACATCACACAGTCTGTTCAAGAAGTCCCTTCAGGCTGTTCTTCGCGGTTTCGGCCCGACCTGCCAGAACTCATTGATAAATCTTCCACCCAGCGAGAAATCTCAGGACCCCATAACCAAAATCAAATGAAGCTGAGGGGTGACCGTGTTGTATGGTGACCGACTTCGAGGGACCAACACAGGGGTGTCGGAAACATGGAGGCTCTAAGGAGAGGCAATGAGGAATGGACTCTCATTCTCAACCGGGGGCAGAGACACGTGTTTAATATGCGGTGCTTCTGGTAGCGGTCCCTCTGACCACTGGATCTGCGAGGCCTCGCCTAGGCCCATGACTGGAGGAGCAGTGGCTTCGGAGGAGGGGTTCTGCGGATAGTTAGGCGTTTCTCCACCAAAGTCTTGATGAACCGCGCTTGGATAGGTGCATCTCTCAGTACCATACAAATGATTGAATGAGTGTCAAAGCCTTCACTCGAAAACAAGGGCAACGTACTGGGTGTGGTCCACCCAAAGGTATCACAAAAGGAGCAAGGGGACTTAATGGTTCGTAACTACGCATCTGTCAGTGAACCGCCAAGATGCCTTGTTTACCACAGCTCGATTGGGTCCGAACTCGTTGACGCGTCAACGGTCACAATTTATAGTTGGCATGTGAGCGTTGGAACAAGTCCCTAGGAATTGCTGGTCAAGCCAAGCTTTGACGTTGGCGCCCAGCCATGTTTGGGCCCTCAGCAACGGCGCATCCAGTTTACTTCTTGCTCGAAGTAGCCCGCACACTCCCTCCAAGGGACCAGCGGCATTGAAATTCAGCTCCAATAACCGGAGAAGTTCCGATTCACGAGATATGGATTGCGCATTGGTCTATTAATAGAGCTAAATAAACTTGCTGGCCTGTATGAAATGATTAGCGCTAATGCAGGACACATTTGAAGGGAACGCACCAAATCCATGAGCGTGCTACTTGAGTTACCACCCGTGGTGCCCGCCCCAGAAAACTTGCTCTGAACCATCAGCTTCGTCATAGTCATGGCAGCGCTGTTCACGGCATCCTGTTTATTCCCTTTGGCTCCAGAACTATCAAACAACTTCAAAGCTTCAGCCATGGCTTGTCCGATGAGCTGTGATCGAACGTCTCCACCGGCGTGAGACTCGCTTCCGGAGGTAAAGTTCTTCACAATCTGGAGGGCCGCAGCAGATCCAAGACTATGAGCATCCAGTGAGGAAGCTTGGTCATGCACATAAGCCTTCTTGTGAGATTCGGTAATATTTGCTTCATCGACGGGCGTGTGTTTCTAATAGAGCCGGAGTACAGGTATTGTCGAAAGGCAGAAATTGAGAAAGGTAAACGAGTGAAATTAAGTGGTTGAAGCCAAGAAAAAGAGTCGACGCACTTCGATGGTGCTAACGAACGACAGAGCCTGGGAGAAAATATCGGTGGTACCGCTAGAACCACTATGGTGACCGGCAATTTGAGCAATCTTGGCATGATCGACTTGGATTTCGTCAGGAGCGGGCCAAGGTGGCTTCCCAGAATTGGCACTAGCTCACTTTGGATGCCACTGTCTCCGTGACTTCCCTCGTGGTTGTAGTCTTCACCACCTCTCTTCTGTACGCCTATACGAGTGCACGACGAGGATTCGATCCGAGTTCCGCGTGCTTAGAATCCTTAAATAGATGCACTCACTCTGCTGCGACTCGCTGTATTCTTTCAGACCCTCCACCGCTAGATTCATCAGTTTATCCTGGCGTACATCAGTCATACAAGAACCAAGCACCTTAGAGACCATTACCGACCATGGCGTTGGGAACAAAGTGGTATTAGCTGTCAAACCTTGAATAATTCAGCCTCACCCGGTTGTCAAATTTTCGATTAATTTTCGACAATGCTATGGGGTAGTATACGCCTTCAACATGATGGTAGCAACTCGAAATATTGGCGATATCGACAGGGCCCGATCGCTGGTGCCGATCAATCACATCAATGTTTATCTTGCCTGAGTTTAGCCATCGTCATAGCCTGCCAATGCCTGTATATAAAATGGGGCATTCCTCTACACGTAGAAACATTTTTGGGCCCTCTACTTTACTCTCAGATTGTCTATGCGCGCCTTCCAGCTCGTTTGATTTCCGGCTCTCCTCATCCCGCGACGCCATATCTCAACGCACGACTAGACTTTGATTATCATCGGATGGCCATACATCTTGCGACTCGAGTATCTCAACGGATGGTAGTCACCGAGTACTATTGAGCACCGGACCGATAATACAACCAAAAATAATAATAATGTGTTTGTTGGGACCCGCTACAGGCATGTAAGGATAAAACAAGTAAGGTACACAACGCAGGCCGGATCGAGACCCGAGACGTTTGCCTAGGCGCACGATCCCGTGACAATCGGAGGGTTGAGGCTCATACACTGCAACCCAAATTCCGATAAATGGGTGAACCATCAGTTGAGAGACAGTAGGGGTGAAGGAGCGGTCCAGTATCGGCGACAGGGAAATGGGGAACAGTCTATAGGTGGTAGACGAACGCATGGATCCCGTAGCGCCTGACGTGCGGTAATCTTGACGTCAGCAGGAGCTCGAGCGAGAGGGGGTCGGATACCGTAGGAGCGTACCCGGAGGGGCGTGAGCTTGATCGAGGGGTCGCGAGAGCGGCAAGATAAATGGCCGTGCGTCAAGATACAGTGTTGCTGGTAGCAACAAGGTAAATGGCCGTCCGTTGATAGACTAAATCGTGAAGGGATAGGGGAATTCCTGTTACGACGAACCGAATCTTGGGTGGTTCACAAAGAAAAATGCTCGCGACATGGTTTACGGCGACTAGGAAGACTCATTTCGAAGCTAGAACCCGATGTTGGACTCACGACGCCCCGATCGCAAGATATTATGTATTAGTTCGATTACCTATCCATTTATTTACGCACGTTCGCTTCTTGCGGTACATTTCGGAATACCGCAATACCGGATAACCAGCAACATGCGGATCGAGTATGCAATCAAACCGCTACCCAGCCCCTGATCCCGCGAGCATGCGGACCGCGAAGTACTACACAATGGCGTGGATGATGGATGATGATTCCCAACGTGCAACATCATCTACCAACGGCCGCTTTCTGACGGTGATTAGGCGATGATATAAATACTGTGTATCCCCTCGTCAGCGTCGACCATAGATATGAGGGTAACCTGAGTATCATTTGTGGGGGCTACAAGTAACTGCCCTCAGCAACGTTTGTGATACTGGACGCTATTGATTTGTGCTCCAGGTTGTGCTCCAGGTTGTGCTCCAGTCAAGCAACTTCACTCAACTGTTGGGGAAATTTTGAAGTGGCTGACATTAAGACAGAGTCATGGAGAGAGAGCTGTGACCGTCGTGACAATGTCCGAAGCCTTCAGTACCGATCATGAACCGGTGACTTTGCCCGTAGTTCATGGATGCACCCACTCCTTTGTGCTCACCACTTGGAGACCCACCTTCTCCGGCGTTGGTGTGGCTCCGGAGCTCAATGCCCGAGCAATTGAGCTACATTCTCCCCACCGTTTCCAGGTCTGAATTACTGACCCTGAAATAGCGTAGTGTTCTCAGGCAACAAGCCAGGAGGCTTGGAGTACGTCGCCTTCTACTAGGGACCTGGCCGCCTTTTACTCATGGTTTTAAGTGTCAAGATGGCTACCAATCCTGTGCAATGTCGTCGGAAGCTTTCTGATACTGGCGAACGCCCATACGGTGCTTACGGCGAGTTGCAAAGCGCGGTAGTCGGGCCCTCTCCGCGCCTTGACCAATGTGATTCTCGGATCGATCAGGCCAGTCAATATCTCCTCCGTAATTCAGCGGCAGCCGCTTCGGATGCTATTGTTGACGCATCAATCCGGAACCTTGTCCCAGCGGGGCACATCATACGACATGACCGGAACGACCAGCGTGTATCTCCGGAATGTTATATAGCAATCGTGCGACGAACCATCATGTCCTCTCTTGTCTCCCAGAAACCTCAATGTCCTACCGAAATCAATCGAATTTTCAAGCACGCTTGGAATTTCCAACAACACCAATCCTTATGTGTCTCGTCTTCATGGCAAGGCTATCGGGTGCAGCGACGCTGGCCTCCGTTATCAGCTCCTCCCAGTGGGAGGCGCTCAATACGACAGTCAGCGGAAGACTGCATGCTGATGGTGTTCCCTTTGCCCGAGCATGCTTCCAGGCCGCAGATGGCTTGTCAGGAGGTCCCGATGCCGCCGCCTGTGCCGCCGTTCAAGCGCACTATACTGCTTCAGACTTCCGAGAGCAAGCGTACGGTTCCTATATGAACGTGAGTATCTTCGCACCTATTACTCTGTGAACTGAGAGGGCTGACTTGTTTTCTCAGCCTCAATGGGAGACTTGCCAGTCCACTGGCGACGGTTGCTTGCTAAATTGGCAAGATACAACGGATAGCTTAGCCTTCGGAACGCCTCGGACATGCAAACTCGGATCAGTGTCTAAGTATTATGCGAGTACTTCACTATTGTCCTGTCGATGGAGCGGCTGCTGATCTCAAGTTGCCCACAGATCGATGTTCAGGAAGTCGGAGACGTGCAAACCGCGCTCGCATTTTCTAAATCAACGGGCATGCGACTGGTGATCAAGAACACTGGCCACGACTATATCGGCCGGTCGTCTGCACCTGATTCCCTCACACTTAGGGTGAGCCATCGAGTTTTGTGAGTCTTCAGCTCCTGACAGTTTTGAATTAGATGCGGAACTTGAAAGGGGTGAGCCATCGCGTCCAACGGGCTGTGTTGGAGTCCTCATTGAGATGCAGATCACGTACTCTGAGAACTTCCGGCCTATGAGATGCACGACTACGTCGCCAGGTGTAACAATGGGGGTGAGTGTTGATCACCTTTACATGCAATCCGGAACTGATAATCAAAAGGCCGGTACTGTATTCCGCGAATTGTACCAATTTGCCGAGGATCATGGAATCACGGTCGTCGGCGGATCAGATCGAACAGTCGGGCCAAGTGGCGGCTGGGTCACTGCAAGTTTTCAAATTTCAATTCGATCCAAGGCGGCTGCTGACAGTTTTTGGCAGGGAGGCGGTCATAGCATGCTCTCAAATAACTTCGGGTTGGGAGCCGATCGTGTGCTACAATACCGTGTCGTCACTCCGCAAGGAAAATATCTCACAGCTAACGCTTGCCAAAATACCGACCTCTTTTACGCCCTAAGAGGAGGTGGTGGCGGGACATTCGGAGTTGTTATGGAAAGCACGTTCCTTGCGGAGCCAAGACCATTGACTATCCAAGTGTACGTGATACTATCCGAATTCATGGGTTGTGGTCTCATATTGAGATGCATCCAGGGCGAAAATAATTTTCCCCAAAACCAGTGATAACTGGGCAGCCGCTCTCAATCTTGGTGCTGAACACGCTATCCGATTCGCAGAGGAAGGATGGAGTGGGCTCATAAATGTAATGGCTGGAGATCCGGTCGCTTTCCATGACTGACTCTTTTGACTGTCAGCCAGACTTTTTATTACTCATCAATCCGGAGCTCGATGCGACCCGCGCAGAGGCATCCTTCAAGCCCTTGGCAGACTGGGCGCTCAGCGTCAACGGTTCATACACCTTCAACACTGCCCCCTCTTGGCTCACTTTCTTCAATGCCGAAATCACAGGAAACGTGCGTTTGCGTTCCCTTGAACAGAAAGATCATCTCCAGGCTAACTATTAGTCTCCAGCCTGTCGGCATCCCTGGTACCCCAGCTTCTCGATTAGTCCCTGCAAAAAACTTCGCAACTCCAGAGTCACGCAAGACCCTCGTTGACGCAATCTTCCAAGGCCTCAATCAGGCACATTTCAAGCAAATTCTCATCAGCTCGCCATACCGATACTCCAAAACCCATGGCGGTGAGGATGTCAGCTACACACCAGCCTGGAGGGATACAATTTGGCACGTCGTCACGGGCTTTTTCTGGAACTACAACACAGACGTGGCAACCGTGAAAAAGCTGTACCAAGCGAGCAGTGCCGCCATCCAGCCCGTGCGGGATCTCACGCCGGGCAGCGGAGCGTATCATGCAGAAGCGGATGTCCATGAGCCCGACCATGAAGGTGAGACCCCATCAACTGCTACTCTGAGTTGAGACTCATGAGTTGTCCCACTAGCCTCTTTCTGGGGTTCAAACTATGCTCGTCTATTACAAATCAAACAGAAATATGATCCTAACGGATTGCTCGACTGTTGGCACTGTGTGGGGTGGAAGGGAGCTGACGATGGACGCTATTCGTGTCACGTATGACCTGTTGCATTGCACTCTTGGACTGTCTTCGCTCTTCCAGCAGATTACTCTCGCTCATGCTCTCCCTTTTCTGTGGGCGCTATTCATTGAGATACCCTTGTTTCGACTCGTCTCCACAGGCTACACATAGCGCCTCCCTTTTACAGCTCTTGATCGCATCATGCCAGTCGTGTTGTTTGACATATATACCCTCATACATTCATAGAGGATATGGGACACAAATTCAGAATCCAATTCGAACAATGTTCTCAATCATCCTTATGAGGTCTTCTTCTTCTCTTCCTCCCAATAACCCATGTTCCATGCGGATATGGCGATAAACATCCCGCGCTGCGTCATTCCCTTCGAATATCTGTAGGCATTCCCAGCAATAATGAGTCCCACACATCGGACATTCGATGTGACTGCAACCCTCGGCCTTTTCCACTGGTCGGTAACATCTTGGACAAGACTTCACTCCAGCATTCGTCCTGTAAGTCGAGAAGAGGCGCTCTGCTCGCTGCTGAGTTTGTGCCGTTGCTTGCTCCGCACAAGTTATGGAAGGGTGTGCAGCGGTACGGCACGGCGGACAGATGACGAGTAGGCAACACGGACATTGGATTTCGGCTGTGCGAGGACCGTCTACTGGAGTGGGTGGAGCACTTATAGGGACACTCGGTGTTCGGTATATTTGCGTACAGTCCCTTGTGGGGCATTGTTGGTAGATCTCCGGCCGTTCGTCAATGTGGGCCTTGAATGAGGATCGTAAGAATGCGAGGAATTGTTGCGAGTCGAGCAATATCTGGATGGTAGACAGTGGGATGATGTGAATACAATCCTGTTCGATGCAATGTGCAGGAAATGCGGTCGCAGATGTAAGCATATGGGCGATGCAATCCACGCAATAGACGTGTCCGCACTGAAGGAGGAACGGACCAAAGACATCGTAGGTGCAGATGGGACAAGTAGACCGAGGACGTTGTGCGATTGCACGTTCGGATTTGCACTGCGCCAAAGTGAGGTTGACGAGATGCTTCGCTGAACTGTCGCCGACGAAGGACATTGTCTGTTCCGAAGGATTAACCTGAATATCTTCAATAATGTGCTGCACCAGCGGCAGACTATGTTCAATAAAATACTCCAGCAACTTCCTGGAACACGATACCGTTCGGACGCGAGTCGACGTCTTCTTCCACTCTTGCAAAGCCTCAATCAGGCGATATTGGGTACCGAGGTCGCCAAGAAGCCTGATGCACCGTTGGGTATGGTCAATAGTGACGAGGCCCGGGACTTCCTGACAGACTGCGATAACAAACGCCTGTCCTCGACTGGTCCAAAACCAGTCGTCCCACACAACCACGCCGTCTTGATCCTTCCAAGTAGCCCCATATACAACGCCTCGAGCCTCCTTGACCGCAGACGACAGCGACTCGTTCGAAGCGCTAATGAGTCGCAGAAGGTGATGGCTCCCCGACGACGTTTCCGCGCCGGTTAGAGTATATATACTCTCCCATGCCATTAAGTCCAGCTGAGGTTGTAATGCATGCAAATGAGGTGCATTCATCCTATAGCCAAAGGCTTGGGCGTGTCTTGCAGTGACTTTGCAACCTCCTAGGAAGACAGGGCGAAGTCCATTTAGCCTTGAACATATCTTGGCTCTCCTGTCTCTCCCTGAGATGGCAATCCAAGCCCCCCCTCGGTTCTCCCCAGCAGGAAGGAGAGAGATATGAAGGGTTGAGCAACCGTGCTGGCCCTGCACGAAGGCCTTCATCGAGTTGCCGTCCTCCTCTTCAAACGCAGGTTCTCGGATGATCGTGACCACTTTGGCCATGCAGAATGTTGCCAAGTCGTCTGCATCAACGTCGACAGGGAGGTTTTCAATGAGGACTGAGTCGTCATGATCATCGTCGGGGCGAGAGATGGAAAGCTTTCGGCCTTGAAACATGCTACAATCTAGCTGCAAAGCGTCGCTGACGTCTTCGAGCGTTGCAAATTGAGCGATGGCGGTGGTATGGCAGGTATCCCATTCTAGCAGAACCCCATCCTCGATCCATTCATCATCTTCAGAATGATCGAATGTCACTTCAATGCGGGATTTACCGACCAATATCCCGTCAAGGGCTTGCTGAGCGTGCGTCGCTGCGGCGGCAGTTGGGAAGTGCAGAGTGGCGCGACGTCGTTTAACGTCTCTTCGAATAGTGGGATCTCCAAGTGGAGAAAGGAGAGAGTGAATTTCTTGTTCGGGTACTTGCGAAGATAGATTGAAGACGGACAGGGTGCTTCGGTGATGTCGTTCGAAGCCAGTAGTGAGGTTCTGAACCGCTCCTCCTGGCCCAAACTCGACAAGACAACCGTTTATGAGCAATACTACAGCCGCTGTCCCCGCCGACATGGAGTCGTTCTAGAGAGTGTCGCAGTTAGGGGCGAAATGCGAAATGAGACGCTGGAGCCTGACGAGAGGACGTACGGATTTTGATCGTGGTGGTCCGGTTCCCTGTGCATCATCTGCGACAGTCGCAACCATGGACAAGCATGTTCGAGCGCTTGCTCAGAAGAGGACAGCGCCAACTGTCAGCCAAGCGCGGGACTGCAGATGCTCTGCACGCGGTGGTTTCCACTGAGGCAAGCGAAATTACCTTCATTCGTGCCGGTGGTTAGAGTACTCAGAGGGATGTCTGCGGTGTATTTTGAGGGGCCATTTGGTCATTTGGCTCCCCTTTTCAACGTTGTGAGCCATAAAAATTTGCCTGGCCCGGCCAATCCTCCCAAAGCAACTTATTCCTCCTCATAGACGACGAATGAAAACGCTTAGTCGGTATTACAAGCACTTAAGATTAAGCTCTCGATCCTTGAGCCTAATCGAAACCTTGGTCTCCGCCGTTCTCCCACAGTACGTGGAAATGAACACCAATAATGCATTTCCTGGTACATACTACGCCGTTTTTGGTATCATCGAGCCCACTCTCATGGCTCTCGGCTTCCTCCCATTCACGCTCGATCCCTACAACTCGTTCGTAGATCAGGCCCTCCCTGTCTCACCCTCCCTGCGATATCCCATTCACCCAGCCGCCCATGTCCCACTCTTCCAACTCGGGCATGTGTACCTCGCCGCACTTGTCGAAGCCATTGTCGCCTTCTTCATCTATTCGCGGCTCACAGCAATCAAAGGAGGGGTGGAAAAGGAGTGCATCATAAGGGCGTTTCAGCTACAAGAGGGGGCGTGCAAGGCGTTGCTCGTGCCATTCGCGATCGGTGATGTTGGAGCCGTTATTGCAGTCGCTGTCCACGCGCTGAGTTGGGAGGCTACGAACCATGTGCGAGAATGGAATGCAGGTGTATGGAGTACGATTGGGCTCAGCATCTCACTCGCACTCTCCAGGTGGGCATGGTTCGTCGGGTTGGGAAGATGGTCCTCCACTCAGTAGGGAAGTATTGAATCAACGTGCAAAACGGTCTTTAAATTAAACATAGAGGCGTATTTTTTGTAATTCTCTCGTACTCAATGGCTCCGCGGTTGCACCGTATCGACCATTGACCCAACCTCACTTGATGCCAATTTGTACTGCCTGTACGGCACCAGTTGACTACTTGTATACCGAATACCAGACTGCCCACAACCTTCGCCTCGAGCAATGCGTCCGTCTCTCGCGTGTCTTCGTCCACAGTCCTCACGCCCATATTGAACAGGCCTCCTGCCATGCGTTTTCGGACCCTTATGTCGAGCATGACGACCTCACGATACTTCTTGATTTAATATTGCTCAAACTGGGTGTCTTTCGTCATCTTCTGTTCAACCGTGGTGCTAGTCCGAGAAGAATTGGGCCAAAAGAAGAGAGACCTCTCATTCTCGAGGAGGAACGAAGTCGAGCGGAACATGTAGGTATCCATTTTCACTGTGCTCGTTTCAGTAGTGACACGGTCCGCCTTCTCAGAGGCGTCGATGGATAATTCTCAAGTTAGGAAGCGGCATTTGTCTTGTTGACGCATGCAAGTCTCCATCACAATCTAAGTATGCCAAAGTTTTCTGATTCGTGTAATTGCAGTCATTCGGTGGTCTCATTTCCGTGGGCTTCCTTGGACTTGTTTGCTGCGAGATTACCGTATTGACATCGAAGCTCTGCAGACCCACTCCCGTCGGTAGATGACAAGGACTCCTACCATATGTCCCCGGAAGCTATCACGAGCTTCTTCTTCACATTAGGGAGCTGTCTGTTGGGTCAGTCCCCAGTCCAGGCGTTTTGCCGTTAAAAAGGACCCGATAACGAACCCCTATTCCTTTCTAGAGACTCTATCCTTTCACGTTGGAATTGTCCTGGCATGCGCGATTCTTATGCGCATCCTGATCCATCGCCGACAAACCACTTCTGGAGTCTCGAAGGAATTTAGGTCTGTAATTTAGTCCTATTAACGCGACATCTAGGTACACCTCTGACTATGAGGTACACCTAGGCTGTCCCACGTTCCTCTCGCATTGCTTTACGCTTGTCTCATTAAATTATTCCTCTTATTCCTTCTCGTTATATGGAAGCCCCCCGAACCCACACCTCATCACAAAGAGGCTAACGAGGTGCTTGGCCACCTCCTTGAAATATTCGACGAGAGCAATTTGGACCGTGAATGGCTAGTACGGAACATTTTGGGTGGCCTCGCTGCAGGTTTCGGTCTACGAGGTACCTTACTTTGAGCGATGTGTGATATTGTGTCTTTACTGATCTTCAACTTAGTTGTTCTCGATTGCCACCCTCTCCTGACGACTCTGATTGTGCTCTTTGGTTGGGCTGTGAAGGCTTTTATCGCTACCCTTGTGCAACCACTTCTACAGGATACGGACCAGGGGCGAGTGTGGCTAATGTATTCGATACCTTGAACATGCCTAGCGAACGAGTTGAACCTGACAATAGTTTTATTGGGTCGTTTAGGTACCTCGACCGATATATTCACATATACGTGTTCTTAAACTCGAGGTTCGTTCGTAGCGCACCCGCCATATGCCAGTTGCGGTGTGGCTCACTTGCCGGGTCATCGGGGCGCGCCAAGCTTAGCATTAGTACCCATGGAGAGTAATTGGCGCAACTCCAAATGATGAGAATAAGACCCACCATCTTATAGGAGTTTTTCTAAATTTCCAAAAGTGGCGTGACTTTGACCAAACTTGGACCCAAACTCCGACCACCCCCCGACCTTATCCTCGTTCCGCCCAAGGGGCTTGCCACCGCGTGGAATAGTATCCGATGCCCTCCTCTAGACCATTGAACGCACTCAATGGCGTCGCTGCTAAGTATGGCGCGTCACAACCGCGGCCACCGACGAAGCAACCAATGTCGCGAATTTCGTCGATGAGACGCGACTGGAACGACGATTTGCAGCCCTCTCAGAATCCTCAAAACAAGGTCAACCTTAGCCAGGACACGGACCCGTTTCCTTGGAGCAAGTCCCCCTCACCGGGACCAAAGCCAAAGGCCAGGGTTCCTGTCAAGGCCCCTACGGTGAGTTATACGTTCTCGGACGAGTCACCTCCATCTATTGCATAATGGCAATACATGGCCTCTCAAGGCTTGTGGCTGCGATTATCGGAGGCTGGGATAATTGGGGCTTCGGCCCTAATCTTCGGCCTCCCTTTTATTTGGGAAAAACCCGTTCATGCGACAGTTTATGTTCCAATGTGAACCGTATTTCTACTGCGGCCCTGGTGTCGTGTCCTTTATCAGATGCCCTTTGCGGCTCTATCCCTTCATCCTTATGTGATTAGGAGACAGTTCATGTCACCTTTATGGCATTTTCTGCATCTAGCTAATATCATTCGCTCAGATGACCGTTGAGCAACACGAAGCGCGTCTCGCAGCAATCAAGGAGGCCTTCGATAGCAGCACGGAAGAACTCGAAAAGGTCCAACGAGAAGGCCAATTGGTTCCCAAAACTACTTCTTCTACCTTCTCTCAGCCCAAACCCACGGTATCGAACACTTTCGTTCGTCCCATCAACAAGACAACGTCATTCCCACCATCCAGACCAGCCAAACGACTTTCGAATCCTATTGACACGGATGGTAGTGATGCCGAGTCGAGTTGCGGCGCCCTACCGCCTCGCAAAGCTCGGAAAACGTGCAGCGGTCAAACCGCTGGAGGTATTGCGAAACCTTGGGACCAAGATCACTCGAAAATGAAGAAGCCGCCGAGGATCAGCTTTCTGGGGCCTCGCGGGACGCCAGAGAGTACGAGCAGCTCGCGCAAGAATAAGCCCAAGGCTGCAAGACTCAGCATCCAGGCGCAAATTGAACTTTCCGCGGAGCAAAGAGGCATTCTGCAGTTGGTACTTGACGGACAGAGTGTGTTCTTCACCGGTTCCGCTGGTGAGGCGACGAAATGAGAGACGTTACATGCACCTGACCTATTTAATAGGCACTGGCAAGTCCGTATTACTTAGGCATATTATTTCCGATATGAAAATCAGGCATTCGAAGTCTCCCGATGCGGTAGCCATCGTCGCTCCGACCGGGATCGCGGCGTGCAACGTCGGTGGTGTGACCATCCACTCGTTTAGTGGGATTGGTCTAGGGAATGGAAGCGCAGCTCAGCTTGCGACTAAAATTAAGAAGCAACG
>WNFL01270589.1_pt1 | contig 20429 bp, 19 predicted proteins | sample 5400361 | NCBI WGS metagenome assembly WNFL01 (sample SAMN13153351, study PRJNA577476) | soil metagenome | isolation source: 40 cm soil on Douglas fir-dominated hillslope | place: USA:California | collected 2013-09-17
CTCGCGCCCGGCCAGTGCGCGGGCTGGATCGCGGCGCCGACGCTCAAGATCGACGGCCGGCCGCTCGACTTCGAGTACGTGCGCAGCGTCTAGCACTGATGTCACTCCATCACTGAGTGACTCGCGCCGCGTTGCGCACGCACCGTAGCGCAGCTGGGAGCTAAAGCGTCCGGCCATCCCGTTCGAATGAGTGGGCATGGCAAACGACGGTCAGCCCAGCGAGCGCGTGCTGATCTGTCGCAGCCATGACACGCGGATCGCCTTGCCGGTCGAGCACGTCCTGGTGACGATGCGACCGCTGCCGATCGAGCCGTTCCCCGCTGCGCCTCCCTTCGTCCTGGGCCTCGCGCTGGTGCAGGGTGAGCCGATTCCGGTCGTCGACGCGGCGCGCCTCATCGGTGGGGGACCCTCCGAAGCGACCCGCTTCGTGATCCTGCGCGCCGGCGCGCGGAAAGTCGCGCTCGCAGTGGACGCTGTGATCGGCGTGCGCGCGGTCTCTCGTGCGGTGTTGCACACGCTGCCGCCACTCCTCTCCGGGCTCGACGAAGGCGTGGTCTCCGCGATCGGTCGACTCGACGCCGAGCTCCTCCTGGTGTTGCGCAGCGCGCAGATCGTGAGCGATAGCGTCGAGAGTTCGGCTTGACTCGTTCGCTCGCGCACCACGACGTGCTGCGTTTTCGCAGCGCCGTCGCGTTACGCCTGGGTCTCTGCTTCGACGATGCGAAGCTGGGGACGCTCGGAGAAGCGCTCGGGCGCAGGCTCGAGGCGAGCGGTCGCGCCGCATCCGACTATCTCGCGCGCCTCGAGAGTCACGGCGAGCGCGGCGAGATCGCGGCTTTGGCGCGCGAGCTGACCGTCGGCGAGACGTACTTCTTCCGCAACGCCGATCAGTTTCACGCGCTGCGCGAGCGCGTCCTGCCGGAGCGACTCGCAGCGCGCGCGGGCCTGTCCCCGGTCCGCATCCTGTCGGCTGGCTGTGCGTCGGGCGAGGAGCCGTACTCGGTCGCCATGCTCGTGCGAGACGCTGGCATCGAGCCGACGCGCGTCGTCATCCGGGCCGCCGATCTCGACCCCGGCGCGCTCGAGCGCGCGCGCAGCGGCCGCTTCGCCCCCTGGGCACTGCGCGAGACCCCACCGGAGGCGCAGCAGAGGTGGTTCAAGCAGGCCGACCGCGGGGCGCTGCTCGATGAGTCGATCCGCGCCGCGGTGCAGTTCGACGAGCGGAACCTCGCCGTCGACGACAGCGAGCTTTGGCCGATCGAGAGCTACGACGTGGTGTTCTTCCGCAACGTTCTGATGTATTTCACGCCCGAGGCGGCGATCGCCGCGCTCGAGCGAGTGAGTCGCGCACTCGTGCCCGGCGGATATCTCTTCCTCGGTCACGCCGAGACCCTGCGCGGGCTCTCGGGCGACTTCCACCTGCGACACACGAACGAGACGTTCTACTACCAGCGCCGTGAGCTGCTCGGCCGACCCGCCTGGGATCCTGCTGCCGGAGCAGCGGCATCGGCGCCCTCGGTCGAGCCACTCGCGGAAATCGCCGCGGTCTCCGACGGTTGGGTCGACGCGATCCAGCGCGCGACGGAGCGCGTGCGCAGCCTCGCCGATGCGCCGCGCTCGACGGCCGTCGCGGGCGCACGCGAGCCGACCCGTGCGGGCGTTGGGCACGCGCTCGAGCTCCTGCGGAGCGAGCGCTACGGCGAGGCGCTGCTGCTCGTCGACGCGCTGCCCCCGGCGCTGGCACGCGATCCCGAGGTGCTGCTCCTGCGCGCCGTGCTGCTCACGCACGGCGGCGCGCTCTCGCACGCCGAGAAAGCCTGTCTCGAGCTGCTCGCCGTCGACGATCTCTCCGCGGGCGCTCACTATCTGCTCGCGCTCTGCCGCGAGGGCGCGAGCGATCGCGCGGGCGCGCTCGAGCACGACCGGGTCGCGGTGTATCTCGATCCCGGCTTCGCGATGCCGCGCCTGCATCTCGGCCTGCTCGCGCGCCGGCGCGACGATCGCGACGGCGCGCGCCGCGAGCTCGGTCAGGCGCTGATCCTCCTGCGCCGGGAAGATGCGTCGCGCATGCTGCTGTTCGGCGGCGGCTTCAGCCGCGACGCGCTCGTCGCGCTGTGTCACTCGGAGCTTCTGGCCTGCGGAGGCCGCCCGTGAGCACTTCGGCCGCCACACTGCGCCGCGATTTCGATCGCTCCTTCGCCGAGCCGCTCCCCGCGCGCTCGAGCGGGGACGTCGAGCTCCTGGCGGTGCGCGTCGCCGGCGAGCCGTACCTCTTGCCGCTTCGCGAGCTGGCAGGCCTGGTGGCGGACGCACGCGTGGTCGGCGTTCCGAGCGCGCTGGCGGAGTTTCTCGGAGTCGTCGGCATCCGGGGCGTCGTCGTCCCCGTGTACGACCTGGGCGCGATCCTGCGCCAGGTGAGCGCGAGGCGCGCGCGCTGGATCGCGCTGACGGCGCGCGGCCGGATCGGCCTCGCATTCGATGCCTTCGACGGACAGCGGCGCGTGCCGAGCGGCGAGCTGCACGCCGCCGCGAGCGATTCCGCGTCGCGCGCCTGCCTGCGCGGCACCGTGCAGCTCAGCGAGACACTCGTTTCCGTCGTCGACGTACCCGCCGTAGTCGACGTCATCGAGCGGCGCGTCAGGGAAGCGACGCGCCGCGAGGAGCCTTGAAATGTGGACGTTCGGAAGAAAGCTGGCCGCAGGGTTCGCGCTGTCGTGGATCCTGTTGCTGGTCGTGGGCGCGGCGTCGTACCGGGGGATCCAGTCTCTCGTGGAGACGAGCCGCTGGGTCACTCACACGTACGCCGTCCTCGACGACGTGGCCAAGGTACTCAATATCGTCGTCGACGCGGAGAGCATGCAGCGCCTTTACTTGCTCACCGGCGAGTTGCGCTATCTCGAGTCCTCCGCGGGCGCCTCGGAGCGCGTCGCCGCGCAGCTCGCCGATCTGCGTCTACTCACTGCCGACAATCCGAGGCAGCAGGAACGGATCGCCCTGGCGGAGCCGATCGTCGCTCAGAAGCTCGCGTGGATGCAGCGGACCACCGCTGCGCGGCGGGAATCCGGCCGCGAAGCGGCCGAGAAGCTGGTTCGAGGCGGCGACGGGGAGCGCCTGATGGAAGAGGTGCGGCGCGTGCTCGCGAGCATCGAGCGGGAGGAGCGCGAGTGGTGGACGCCTCGAGTACGACGCGGGCGATGATCGTCGGTGGGACGCTCGTGTGTCTGGCTCTGATCAGCGTCGCCGGGCTCCTGATCACGCGTGGCGTCACGCAGTCGGTGGGCTCTGCGATCCAGAACCTGGAGAGCTCGTCCGCCGAGCTGCAAGCCGCGGCGAATCAGCAGGTGACTGGCGCCAAGGAGCAGGTCACGGCGATGAGCGAGATCAGCACGACCATCAGCGAGTTCCTGGCGACGTCGCGGCAGATCGCGGAGAGCGCGGTGCGCATCGCGGGCATCGCAGGCGCGACGTCGCGCTCGGCGAGCGCGGGCGAGACGACGGTCGACGGAGCACACGCGTCGATCGCCGCGATTCGCGAGCAGGTCGACCTGGTGGTCGAGCACATGCTCGATCTCGGCAAGAAGTCGCAGCAGATCGGCGCGGTGCTCGAGATCGTGTCCGAGCTCGCAGAGCAGACGAACATTCTTGCCATCAACGCGACGATCGAAGCGGCCGGCGCGGGCGAAGCGGGCTCGCGCTTCGCGGTCGTGGCCGACGAGATCCGCAAGCTCGCCGATCGCGTGGCCGGCTCGACGAAGGAGATCCGCGGGCTGATCGAAGACGTGCGCAGCGCCGTGAACACGACGGTGATGGCGACGGAGGGCGGCTCGAAGGCCGTGGATGTCGGCTCGCGGCAGTTCGCCGACGTGGCGACCGCGTTCCGGCAGATCGCCGGCCTGGTGGTCACGACCACCGAGGCCGCGCGCGAGATCGAGCTCTCGACGAAGCAGCAGTCGAGCGCCGTGGAGCAGGTGAATCTCGCGATCACGAGCGTGGCCCAAGCCACGCGCGAGAGCGAGGCGAGCTCGGGCGAGGTGCTGCAGACCGCGTCGCAGATCGTGCGCCTCTCGAGGGCCCTCTTGCGGCTGATTCAGCCGGGCGCGGCGGCCTGAAGGTGGACCGCGACCTCTACAAGTATTTCCGCGTCGAGGCGCGGGAGCTCTGCGAGCTGCTCGGACAGGGCGCGCTCGATCTCGAGCGCGAGCCGCTGCCCGACGATCTCGTTTCGAAGCTGCTGCGCTTCGCGCACACCCTGAAGGGCGCGGCGCGCGTGATGAAGCATCCCGGGATCGCCGACCTCGCGCACGCGGTCGAGGGCGTCCTGGAGCCGCTGCGCGAACGGAAGTCGGGCGCGCCGCGCGAGATCGTCGACGCGATGCTGCAGCTCGTGGACGAGATCGGCGCGCACGTCGCGCAGCTCACGCCGGCGCCCGAGCCGAATTCGAGCCCGAGCGCGAGCCCGGGCGAGAAGCGCGCGCACCCGGACGAGTCAGTTCACGCCCCACGCCCCGAGACCGTGGATCTCGACGCCCTGCAGAACAGCATCGCCGAAGCGAGCGTTCAGCTCGGTGCCGTGCGTGGCTCGATCGGCTCGCTCGAGCGCGCGCGGCACGTCGTGGACCTCCTCGCGGAGCACCTGCCGGCGGGCTCCGGCGCCGAGAGATACGGCTGGAAGGGTACGTCGCCTTCGAAGGCGCAGTCACTCGCCGCGGAGCTGCGCGAGGTCCTCGTCGGGTTCGAGCGCGTGGTCTCGGGAAGCGTCGACCAGATGGAGCGCGACATGGGCGCGGCGCGGGAGGCCGCCGAACGGCTGCGCCTCGTGCCGGTGAGCGCGCTGTTCGCGCCACTGGCGCGCATCGCCCGCGATACGGCTCAGCTGGTCGGCCGGCGCGTCGAGCTCGACGTGAGCGGTGGCGAGGTGCGCCTCGACGCACAGGTCCTCGCCCCCGTGCAGAGCGCGTTCGTGCAGCTCGTGCGCAATGCGGTCGCTCACGGCATCGAGCCGGAGCCGGAGCGCGTCGCGCGCGGCAAGCCACCCCTCGGCCGCGTGGCGATCGAAGTCACGCGGAGAGGGACCGTCGTCAGCTTCGCGTGCCGCGACGACGGACGTGGTCTCGATCTCGACGCCGTGCGGCGCGTCGCTCGAGAGAACGGTCTGTTCGGGCCGGCGGAGCGCGAGCACAGCGCCGAGGAGCTGATCCGGCTGCTGCTGCGCGGCGGGATCAGCACTTCGCGCGAAGTGACCGCCGCCGCGGGCCGCGGCGTCGGGCTCGACGTCGTGCGCGAGGCGGCCGCCCGGCTGGGCGGCGCGGTGGCGGTGCGCACCGAGCCCGGGAAGGGCACGAGCTTCGAGCTCTCCGTCCCCGTCTCGCTCGCTTCGCTGGACGCGCTGCTCGTCGACACGGGCGCCGTGGTGGCGGCGATCCCCCTCGACGCGGTGCGGGCGACGTGCCGCCTGCGTCCCGGCGACGTCGCACGCGTGGGCGGCGGTGAGGCGATCGTGTACGAGGGGCGCGCGATCGGGTTCGCGCGGCTCGCGCGCTGCCTGCGCGGCGAGGAGCAGGGCGCGTCCGCCTCGACCTCCGCCGTGGTGGTCGCGAGTGGCGCCGAGCTGGCGGGGGTCGGGGTCGATCGGCTGCTCGGCACGGCCCGGCTTGTGGTGCGCCCCCTGCCCGAGCTCGCGCCGGCGGACCCGGTCGTCGCAGGCGCGTCGCTCGACGCCGCGGGCCGCCCGCAGCTCGTGCTCGACGCAGCCAGCCTCGTCGCCGCGGCCAATCGCATCGAGTCACTCGCGGCGCCGGCCTCGCCGCGGACGCGCGCGCCGATCCTGGTGGTGGACGACTCACTCACCACGCGCATGCTCGAGCGCAGCATTCTCGAGTCCGCGGGCTACGAGGTCGAGCTCGCGACCTCGGGCGAGGAGGCGCTCGAGCTCGCGCGCGCCAAGCGCTACGCGCTCTTCCTCGTCGACGTCGAGATGCCGGGAATGTCCGGCTTCGACTACATCGAGCGCATCCGCGCCGACGCCGACCTGCGCGACATTCCCGCCATCCTGGTCACTTCGCGCTCGTCCGCGGGCGACCGAGAGCGAGGCCGGGCGGCCGGCGCCCAAGCGTACATCGTGAAGAGTGAGTTCGATCAACGCGAGCTGCTCCAGCGCATCGAGCGGCTCGTCGGGCGGAGCGAACCGTGAGCCGGATTCGCGTCCTCGTCGCCGAAGACTCGCTGACGGTGCGCCGCCACTTCTGCGGGATCGTGTCCGCCGATCCCGAGCTGGAGTTGGTCGGCGAAGCCGAGAACGGAAAGCTCGCAATCGAGCTCTGCGAGCGGCTCCGGCCCGACGTGGTCAGCATGGACATGGTGATGCCCGTGATGTCCGGCTTCTCCGCGACCGAGTACATCATGGCGCACCGCCCGACGCCGATTCTCGTCGTCTCGTCGTCGCTGAACCGGGGCGACGTGTTCAAGACCTACGACGCCCTCGCGGCGGGTGCCGTCGACGTGCTCGAGAAGCCGACGGACGCCGAGCTCCGCGGCTGCTGGGAGAAGAAGTACTGCGCAGCGCTGAAGCTCGTCTCCCGGATCCGCGTGATCACTCGCCCGCGCGCGACGCTCGAGCGTCTCGGACGCGCGCAGATCGCGGCGCGCAAAGCGAAGGGCGTGTCACTCCCTGCGCTTCGGTGCTCGGAGCTCGTCGCCATAGGGGCATCGACGGGCGGGCCCGCGGCAATCGTCGAGATCCTGCGCGCCCTGCCCGAGCGCTTCAGGCTGCCGATCCTGGTGGTGCTGCACATCAACGCGCCGTTCGCCGCCTCGTTCGCCGATTGGCTCGACGGCCAAACGAACCGGCGCGTGAGCTCCGCGCTCGGCGGCGAGTCCCTCGAGTCACTCGCGGGTCGCGTCGTCCTCGCGCCGCCCGACCGCCACATGATCGTCCGCGACGGTCGCTTGGCCTTCAGCCTCGATCCGCCGCGCCACTCGTGCCGGCCCTCGGTCGACACGCTCTTCGAGTCGATCGCGCGCTCCTGCGGGCCCACCGCCGTGGCGTGTCAGCTCACCGGCATGGGCAGCGACGGCGCCGCGGGCCTGCTCGAGATCCGCGAAGCCGGTGGACTCACGATCGCGCAGGACGAGGCGACCTCGGTGATCTACGGCATGCCGGGCGCAGCGGTGCTGCTCGGCGCGGCCGAGCGGGAGCTGCCGCTGGATCAAATCGGCCCGGCGCTCGCGGCGCTCGCGGAGAAGGACGCGGAGATACCGGTATGACGCCTCGAGTCGTGATCGTCGACGACAGCCTGACCGTGCGCATGGACCTCGCGGAAGCGTTTCGGGCCGCGGGCTTCGAGACCGAACTCTGTGGCACGGCGGCAGAGGCCCGCGTGTGCTTCGCGGCCGCGCGCCCCGACGTGGTGGTCCTCGACCTGCTCCTGCCCGACGGCGACGGGATCGAGCTCCTCGGCGACCTGCGCGCGGCGGAGGGCGGCGACCACACGGTCGTGCTCATGCTCTCGAGCGAGACCGAGGTGCAGGACCGGATCCTCGGCCTGCGCACAGGTGCCGACGAGTACGTCGGCAAGCCCTACGACGCGGGTCACGTGGTTGCGCGGAGTCGCGAGCTGTTGCGCGCGCGTCAGGCCGCCCCGAACCTCGGCCGCCCGAGCGTGCTCGTGATCGACGACAGTCCCACACTCTGCGCCGAGCTCGGTCGCGCGCTCGAGTCACGCGGCTACGAGTACCTCGCAGCGTCTTCGGGGGAGGAGGGCCTGCGCCTCGCTGCCGACCGCCTGCCGAACGCCATCGTCGTGGACGGCGTGCTTCCCGGGATCGACGGTGCGACCACGATCCGGCGGCTGCGGCTCGATGCGGCACTGCGCTCGATCCCATGTCTGCTGCTCACGGCCTCGGACGCTCCCGGCGCCGAGCTGCACGCGCTCGACGCGGGCGCCGACGCGTTCGTCCGCAAGAACCAAGACGTCGAGGTGATCCTCGCGCGCCTCGGCGCGGTCCTGCGCGGACGCCGCGCCGCTCCGAGTCACGAGGCGAAGAGCTCGCTCGGCCCCCGCAAGATTCTCGCCGTCGACGACAGTCGCACCTATCTCGAGGAGCTGGCAGGGCTTCTCCGCGGCGAAGGCTATGACGTCGTGCTCGCGCCATCGGGCGAGGCGGCGCTCGACTTACTCGCGGTTCAACAAGTCGATTGCATTCTGCTCGACCTCAGGATGCCGGGAATCGGCGGGGAAGAAACCTGCCGGCGCATCAAGGCGGCGCCCGGCGTGCGCGACATTCCGCTGATTCTGCTCACCGCGGTCGAAGGGCGCGAGGCGATGCTCGAGGGCCTGGCCGCGGGCGCCGACGACTACATCGCGAAGTCGGGCGAGTTCGACGTGCTGCGCGCGCGCGTGCGCACCCAGATTCGCCGCCGCCAATCGGAGGGCGAGAACCGGCGCTTCCGCGAGGAGTTGATGCAGAGCGAGGCCGACGGGACGGAGGCGCGCGCAGCGAAGGAGGTCGCGGAGGCCCGCGCCCAGCTGGTCGACGAGCTCGAGCGCAAGAACGAGGAGCTGGAGGCGTTCAGTTACTCGGTGTCCCACGACCTGCGCGCGCCGCTGCGCGCGATCGACGGCTTCAGCCAAGCCATTCTCGAAGAGTGCCCCGACCAGCTCGACGAGGTGGGCCGCGGGTACCTCCGCCGCGTGCGCGGCGCCGCGCAGCGCATGGCCGAGCTGATCGACGACTTGCTCAAGCTCGCGCGGATCGGCGCCGCCGAGCTCCTGCGCCGCCGGATCGACCTGTCGCAGATCGCGCGCGAGGTCGCCGACGAGCTGCGCGCGCGCGAACCCGGTCGCGAAGTCGACGTGCGCATCGAGCCGGCGCTGTACGCGGACGCCGACGAGAGACTCCTGCGCATCGCACTCGAGAACTTGGTTGGGAATGCGTGGAAGTTCACCGCGAAGCGCGAGCACGCGGCGATCGAAATCGGGGCGGAGCAATCGCCTGCGGGCACGAGTTACTTCGTGCGCGACGACGGCGTCGGCTTCAATGCGAAGTCCGCGCAGAAGCTGTTCCGCCCGTTCCAGCGCATGCACGCGGCCTCCGACTTTCCCGGCACCGGGGTCGGCCTCGCGACGGTGCGGCGCATCGTCGAACGACACGGCGGACGCATCTGGGTGGAGAGCGAGCGCGATGCGGGCGCGACGTTCCGCTTCACCCTGGCGCGACCGGGCTCCAGGATCGCCGGCATCGCGCCATCTCACCGGAGCTCATGAAGAGATGCGCGCGCCGAAGCCGCCGGCCCCGCACGGCGCGCCTGCAGTGGCGAAGCGGGCGGACTCACGATCGCCCAGGACGCCGACACCTCGGTGATCTGCGGCATGCCGCGCGCGGCGTGTCTGATCGACGCCGCAGAGCGAGAGCTCCCCTTGCGGCAGATCGGCCCGACGCGCGCCTCGCTGGCGGAGAGAGACGCCGAAGCAAACGTGTGACGCCTCGCGCCGCCGTCCCCGGGTCAAGGGCGCGCTGGCGGTGGCCGATCGAGCAGGCCCTATCGCCCGTGAGGCCCCTGAACCGCGCCAGCGCTCCTTGATAGAATTCCGTGCATGAAACCCGAAGGCTTCTGCGCGCCCGAGTTCGAGCCCGTACGCGAGGCGTTCCTCGCCAACTTCGCCGATGGAGACGAAGTTGGCGCGAGCGTCGCGGTGACCCAGAACGGTGCGCAGGTCGTCGACCTCTGGGCCGGCGATGCCGTGAAGGGTGGCGCGCCGTGGCGCCGCGACACGATCGTGAACGTGTACTCGACCACGAAGACGATGGCCTCGACGTGCTTGCTGATGCTCGCGGATCGCCGCGCGATCGACTTCGACGCGCCGGTCGCGCGCTACTGGCCCGAGTTCGCGCGGAACGGCAAGGAAGGCGTGCTCGTGCGCCACGTGATGAGTCACAGTGCGGGTCTGTCGGGCTTCGATCCCCCGCTCGAGAGCGTCGAGGAGCTGTACGACTGGGACGGCATCGTGCGGCGCCTCGCGGCGCAGAAGCCGTGGTGGACGCCGGGCGACGGCTCCGGGTATCACGCGCTCACTCAGGGTTACCTGCAGGGCGAGATCGTGCGGCGAGTCACGGGCAAGAGCATCGGGGCGTTCTTCCGCGACGAAATCGCGGGGCCGCTCGGCGCGGACTTCCACATCGGCCTCGCGCCCGAGCACGACGCGCGCGTGGCCGAGCTCGTGCCGCCGCCCGTCGGACCCGCCGCGGCCCCGGGCGACCCCGCCTCGATCGCCGTGCGCACGATGAAGAGCGCCTCCATCGACGGCAGCGAGCCGCGCACCCCCGCCTGGCGACGCGCGGAGATTCCCGCCGGCGGGGGCATCGGCAACGCGCGCTCCGTCGCGCGCGTCCACTCGGCGCTCGCCTGCGGCGGCGCGGTCGACGGCGTCCGACTCCTGTCCGAAGCCGGCGTGCGCCGCGCGCTCGAGGAGCAGACCAACGGCACCGACCGCGTGCTGAACACGCCGGTGCGTTTCGGCATGGGCTTCGGCCTGACGGGGCCGAGCATGCCGCTCAGCCCCAACTCGAACGTCCTGTTCTGGGGCGGCTGGGGCGGGTCGCTCGCGATCATCGACCTCGATGCGCGCGTCTCGATCGCCTACGTCATGAACCGCATGGCGCCCGACATGCTGGGCGATCTGCGCGGCGCCATGATCGTGCTCGCCACTTACAAGTCGTTGGCGGGCTGAGCTGACTCCGCTTCAGCTCTATCTGCTGGGCACGAGCTCCTGGTTCCTCGCCTTCGGGATCCACTCGGTGCTGTTCTCCTGGCTGGTGACGATCGTGCTGCACGAGTCGCCGCGCATGGTCGGCGTCGCGCAGATGGCGATGCTGATTCCCGCGACCTTGCTGATGCTCGTCGGCGGGAGCCTGGCCGATCACTTCGGGGGGCGACGCATCGCGGTGTCGGCGCAGGCGTTCTCGCTCGCGCCGCCGCTCCTGCTCGCCGCGCTCGTCGCGAGCGGGGGCCTCTACTTCGGCGCGATGCTCGGCTACGCGGTCGCGATGGGGCTGGCGCAGGCGTTCGTGACTCCGTCGCGCGACGCGCTCTTGAACGACGTCGCGGAGGCGGGCATCCAGCACACGGTCGTGCGCGCGAGCCTCGTGCAGTTCGGCGCCCAGATCGCGGGCTTCCTCGTCGCCTCGCGCGCCGACGCCTTCGGCCCGCTGCCGATCTTCGCGCTGCAGATCGCCGCGCTCGGCCTCGGGGCGGTCGCGCTCTCGCGCATTCGCACGGTGTCACACCCGCAGGCCGAAGGCGCGCACTGGCTGCGCGACATGGTCGCGTCGGTCGCGGAGGGCGCCCGCACCGTGTTCGCCTCGCGCGAGATGCGCCTGGTCGTGCTGCAGAACGTGGCGATGGGGTTGTGCTTCATGGGCTCGTACATCGTCGCGGTGCCGCTCCTGATCCGCGAGGTGTATCACGGCTCGTCGGCCGACCTGGGCTTCGTGAACGCCGCCAACTCACTCGGCCTGCTGACGACCGTGATGGTGCTGACGCGCTTTGGCGACGTGCGGCGGCGCTTCCGCGCGCTGCTGGTCTCGCAAGCGATCGGCGCCGGCGTCCTGGTGCTGGTCGGGGCCGGGCTCGGCTTCCCGGCGACGCTCGTGCTGATCTTCGTGTGGGGCATGTGCGGCGGCCTCGCGATGAGCATGGCGCGCACGATCATGCAGCAGGACGCACCGCCCGGTCAGGCGGGGCGAGTGATGAGCTTCTTCTCGTTCTCACTGCTCGGCGCCGGCCCGCTCGGCGCGCTCTCGTGCGGACAGCTCGTGGACTGGCTCGGGCCCGGGCACGCGCTGTGGGTCGCGGCAGCAGTCATGGGAGTCATCGTGTGTTCCGTGGGCGCGTGGTCGGTCGCGCGGCGCGACGAGCGAGAACCGGTCGAGGTATCCGGGGAATGAGATATGCTCACGCGCGGTCGCGCCCAGCCGGCGCGGAGGGAGTGGCAGATGGGTCGAATCGTGAAGGGCTTCGTGATCGTCGTCATCGTGTTCGTCGTGCTGATCACCGCGCTGGTCGAGATCGCGAAGTTCCATGACGGGCCCGTGGGGCTGATTCCCGGCGGAGCGCTCGTCGCGGGAGAGCTCGTCGCGCAGCCGCCCGCGGACTGGAACTTCGCGGCGGACGTGCAGGAAATCGAGATGCAGCTCGCCTACGAGGACAGCTCGCGCACGACCTGGGTGTTGGTGAAGGACGGGGTCGCGTACATCCCGTGCAACCTGAAGTTCCCGCCCGGCAAGCGCTGGTACAAGGCGGCCGATCAGAGGGGCGACGCCGTCGTGCGCATCGGCGGCAAGCGCTACCCGGTGACACTGACGCGTGTAAAGGACGATGCGCTCGCGACCGAAATCGGCAAGGTCGCGGTCGCGAAGTATCCCGCCGCGGCGCGCAGCGCGGGCGGCGAGGTGTGGTTCTTCAAGATCGAGCCGCGTACGGCCGCTGGGTAACGCGCGCAGCGTCGACGTGGCCGGCTTCGCCTGCGTGAAGCTCGAGAGCGACGGGCTCGGGGTCGTCGTCGTGCCCGAGCTGGGCGGGAAGATCGCGAGCCTGGTGAGTCGCAGCACGGGGCGCGAGTGGCTGTGGAGGAATCCGCATCTGCCGTATCGCCGGCCGGCGCCCGGTGACTCGTATGTCACGCTGCACGATACGGGCGGGATCGACGAGTGTTTCCCGACGGTCGCGCCCGGCGACTCGCTGCCCGACCACGGCGAGCTGTGGTCACAGCCCTGGACCGTCGAGGAGCAGCGCGACGAGCGCCTGGTGCTGACCGCGCGGGGCCCGAGCTCGCCCTGGCGCTTCCGCCGCACGCTCCAGCTCGCGCGCGGCGCGCCGCGCATGGAGCTCGACTACGAAGTCGAGAACCGGTCCGATCGCGAGCTGCGCTTCATCTGGTGCCTCCACCCGCTATTCGCAATCGAGCCAGGCATGCAGATCGAGCTCCCCGACGCGACACCGATACGTGTTCCCGATCCGCGGCGCCCCGACTTCACGCCGTCGGCGACGAAGCGCTTCGCCGGTCCGCTGCGCCTGGGCGTTGTCACTCTGCGCGGCGCCGACGCTCGCGAAGCGCTTCGCCTGCGCTTCGCTGCCGCGGAGATTCCCTTCCTCGGGCTCTGGCAGAACTACACCGGCTGGTCCGGGGCGAACACCGAGCCGTACTTCAACCTCGCCCTCGAGCCCTCGATCGGTGACTCGGACAGCCTCGAGGAGGCGCTCAAGCGTGGAACCGCCGCTCGCCTCGCGCCCGGCGAGCGGCGCACTTGGCGCGTCGCGCTCGAGCTCGTCACCGGGACGGCTCCGGAAGCCTCCGATAGAGAATCCAGCTGAATCCCGAGAGGCCTCCGTACGGAAAGATCCCGGTGAGGGCGTAGCGGGTGTTCGCCAGCTCGAGGAGCTGCGGGAACTGCGCGGTGCCGGGCCGCTCGACCGGGTCCTGATAGATCATCCACTCCGGGTTGTGACTCGCGAGGTTCGCGCGCTCGATGAACACGATGCGGTCCGACACCCCGAGCCTGCGAGCCTGGTCGTCGAGAACCATGCGAACGCGGAAGTCGTTCCCGGCACCGATGGTGACCGCGCGGTCCGTGCTGCGCGCGAGCATGAGCTCCACCGCGTCTCGATAGCGTCCTCGGCCGTCGCGCAGCAGCAGGGCGATCTGTATCCCGTTCCCGAGTGCGAACACCGCCAGCGCGAGCCCGGCGATCGCGACTCCCCAGCGACCCAGCCGCGCGAGTCGAGTCAGCCCGCCGGCCGCCAGAACCAGAGTGAACGGCACCAGCACGGCGAAGTGGCGCGGGAAGGCGTAGTCCGGCCGCCATGCAACGAGAGAGATCACAGGCGCCGCGAACAGGGCGCCGAAGAAGATCGCCCTGCTGTCGCCCTCGCGTGCCATGCACAGGAGCTCGTAGGCAGCCGCTCCGACGAAGCCGACCGCCAAGAGCTCCAAGGGCCCGGGCGGCAGACCGAATGTCTTGCTGAGAAGCAGCCGCAGGCTGCCCGCGAGCAGCGTCGACGGCGCGCCCCCGACCTCCAGGAAGCGGATGTCCACGAGCCACAAGAACGCGACGAGCAGCAGGGGAGCGCCGAGAAGGGCGCAGTCGGCGAGCTTCGCGTCCCTGCGCCGCGCCAGCTCGAACGCCGCCCAGGAGAAGGCGCCCGCCAGCACGAGCAGGAACGTGAGATGGGATAGGACGCCCAGTGAGGCCGTCACGGCGAACGCGACCGCCCAGCGGCGCTGGCGCGTCCGCAGGAATCGGTCGAGCGAGACGAAGCTGGCCAGGGCAAAGAACATCGCGGGGCCGTATCCGCGCGCCTCCGACCCGTAGTGCACCATGAAGCAGGACAGCGCCATCAGGACCGCTGCGACGGCGGACTCGAGGCGCCCGGGCCGGAGCGGCGCGGCGGCGGCCACCGCTACCGCGCCGAGACCCGAAGCGACGGCGAGCATCCGGTAGAGGATGGGGGGCGCGCCGCCTCCCACGACGAGCATCCAGAGCGTGTTCAGGTAGTTGTTGTTGTCGTGGTGGATGCTCCAGAGCACGTCGAAGGGCGAGCGCGCCACGCTGGCGATGTACAGCGACCAGAGCTCGTCGAGCCACAGATCGCCGCGAGCCGCGCCCAGGCGCAGGAGCAGCCCGGTCAGCACCGCGCCGGCGGCGACTGCGAGCAGGGCTCGCTCCGCGCGTGACTCGCGTCGCGCCGGCGCCCCCTTCTTCCCCGGCTGGCCCAAGCGTCGATTCTACTTCGCGTAGAATTCCCTTGGAGGTGGGCGAAATGAAGGTCGGTCTGGTCCCGGTGAACATCGGCGTCGCCAGTGTCGAGTCCATGCTGGCGCTGGCCGAGAAGGCCGAGCAGGTGGGCATCGAGTCACTCTGGACGTTCGAGCACGTCGTGGTGCCCGTCGACTACCGGTCGAAGTATCCCTACAGCCCCGACGGGAAGATGGGCGTCACGCCGGAGACGAACTTCGTCGACCCGCTCGTGGCGCTCGCCGCGATCGCGGCGCGGACGAAGCGCCTGCGGCTCGGCACCGGTGTCAACATCCTCCCGCAGACGAACCCGCTGTATCTCGCCAAGCAAGCCGCGAGCCTCGACTTCGTGTCGAACGGCCGGCTCATGCTGGGCCTGGGCATCGGCTGGCTGCGCGAGGAGTTCGATGCGCTCGGCGTCTCCTTCGAGCGCCGCGGCGAGCGCTTCGACGACTACGTGGTCGCCATGCGCAAGGCTTGGTCAGGCGGCGTCGTCGAACACGAGAGTGACTTCGTGAGCTGGAGTGGCTTCAAGACGTTCCCGATCCCGGTGCAGCGGCCGGGCGTGCCGATCGTGATCGGCGGCGCGAAGGGCAAGGCGTTCGAGCGCATCGCGAAGCACGGCGACGGCTGGTACGCGCCGACCGCGAACATCGCCCAGCTCGAGCCGATGCTGAAGGAGCTCCGCGCCTCGTGCGCGAAGGTCGGGCGCGACCCGAAGACGGTCGAGATCTCGTGCATGTGGATTCCGGCCGTCGAAGGGGTCGACACCGTAAAGCGTTACGCCGAGCTCGGCGTCTCGCGTCTGATCGTACCGGTGATGGCGCTGGGCGCGCCGCCGCTCGAAGCGGTGGAGCGCTTCGCGAACGAGTGGCTGGCGAAGCTGGGCTAGGTCGCTGGCGCGCTGCTGCGCGCGTAGTAGCGGAGAAGCAGCAGGAGCTGCCCTCCCAGACCCAGGAACCCGAGCGGAATGACTCCGGAGAGGGGCGCCCCGTGCGCGATGAGCGCCGCGGCGGCGAGACATCCGGACATGCAGCCGACGTCCCATGCCCCTTCGGCGGCGATGCTGAAGCGAAGCGCGCAGGGCGACGCCTTCGCGAGGTTGTAGACCGGAGTCATTTGCGCCGGGACCTGCAGACAAGTCGCGAGCGCACCGAGGGCGTTGGCGGTGAACGCGAGCCAGGGGGTGTCGAGACTCAGCGCGCGCAAGGTCAAGGTCACGGCGACGACGGAGAGAGCGAGGACGACGGCGCGCCGCCCGTGGCCCGCGTCGATCTGGCGCCCGAGCAGCAGGCCGCTCACCGCGCCGACGAGCGCGGCGAAGGCCATCGCGCCGCCATACGCGGACAGACTCTCGCCGAGTGAGTAGAACAGCCCGATCTGCCAGACGAGGACGTACGTCACCGCGAACCAGCCGTCGGACACGAACAGCCCGATCCCCTGAAACGAGGCGCGGAACGCGCCGAGCGCCGCGCGCTGTACCGGGACGTTCGGCGTGAACAGGAGCGGCACCGCGGCGAGCGCCTGGACGACGCCCACGGCGCCGAAAGCGAGGCGCGGACCGACCGTCAGCAACGCCCACGCGCCGATGAGCGGCGCGACGATCCCCACGACCGCCGAGAGCCCCACGCCGGCACTGATCTGATGACCCCGATGCTCGCTGTCGCCGAGCAGTGCGAAATAGGCGTGATATGTCGTCCAGTAGAACGTGTTTCCCAGGGCGGACACGAGACAGTACGCGAGGAGTGACTCATCGATCCCGTGCACCTCCGCCAGCAGCGGATACTCCAGCGCGATGACGAGGTTGCCAGCGACGACCAGCGGCTTCAGCCCCCAACGCTTCGCGCTCACGAGCACCGCGGGGCGAGTCACGAATCGCGCCGCGAGGATCAGCGCCATCGCGCACAGGGTCGCCGGGACGGACACGCCGGCGCGCAGCAGGAAGACGAGAACGAAGACCCCGCCCATGCCGTGGGCCAGAGCGTGGATGCCGGAGTGGAGATTGAGCCAATTCACCGAGCGATTGCGCAGGAATGCCATGGAGCCGCCGTGAGCATGAGGATGTGACGGGGCCCGACCGCTCACGCGGCCAGGCGGGCTTCAGCACGAGAAGGCTTCAGCTGCGGACTTTTTCCGTGCACATCATTGGCGACCCTCGATCCGTTCCCCGCCATGGTGACACGGATCCACTTGCGGTGCATCCCAGCCGCCATGGAACGCACGGAAAAGACCCTCTACCTGGACGATCTCGCGGTCGGGCAGCGCTTCGAAACCGGGAGCTACGCCGTGAGCGCCGCGCAGATAAAAGCCTTTGCCGCGCAGTTCGACCCTCAGCCCTTCCACCTGGACGACGCGGCCGCGCGCGCCACGATCTTCGCTGGGCTCGCCGCCAGCGGCTGGCACACGGCCGCGATCACGATGCGCCTGCAGGTCGAGAGCGGGCTGCCGCTCGCGAACGGCTGGCTCGGCGCGGGTGGCTCCGTCGAGTGGCCCAATCCGACGCGCCCCGGCGACGTGCTCCACGTCGCGGGCGAGATCGTCGACATCCATCCGTCGAAGTCACGGCCCGATCGCGGCATCGTCACGGTGCGCAGCGAGACACTGAACCAGGACGAGAAGATCGTGCAGATCACGACGGCGAAGCTCGTGGTGTTCCGGCGACCGGTCCCTTAGCGCGCTCAGCCCTTCACACAGACCACCTGGCGAAGCTCGTGGACGATCTCGACGAGGTCCCTCTGCGCCTCCATGACCGCGTCGATCGACTTGTAGGCGCCGGGAGTCTCGTCGATCACCTCTGCATCCTTGCGGCACTCGACCCCGGCGGTCGCGGCGGCGTGATCCGCGAGGCTGAAGCGGCGCTTCGCCTCGGCGCGCGACATCGCGCGGCCCGCGCCGTGACTGCAGCTCGTGAAGCTGTCGGGGTTTCCCTTCCCGCGCACGATGTACGAGCGCGCCCCCATGCTGCCCGGGATGATGCCGAGTTCGCCGAGCCGGGCGCGCACCGCGCCCTTGCGCGTCACGAACACGTCCTTGCCCGAGTGTCTCTCGCGCGCGACGTAGTTGTGGTGGCAGTTCACCGCCAGGTCGGTCGTCTCGAACGGGCGAATCCCGGGTGAGCGGCGCAGCGCCTCCAGAACGTGAGTCATCATGAGCCGGCGGTTGGTGAGCGCGAAGTCCTGCGCCCAGCTCACCGCATCGACGTAGTCGTCGAAATGAGCGCTGCCCTCGCGCAGATAGGCGAGGTTCGCGTCCGGGAGCGTGGCGAGCTGGTGCGCCATGTCCTTCTTGGCGAGCTCGATGAAGTGGCGTCCGATCTTGTTGCCGACGCCGCGCGAGCCGGAGTGCAGCATCACCCATAGGCGGCCTTCCTCGTCGAGACAGATCTCGATGAAGTGATTCCCCGTGCCCAGCGTTCCGAGATGCACGCGTTGATTCGACTTCCGGAGCGAGCGGTGCTTTGCGACGATTCGCTCGAAGCCCGGGGCGAGGCGTGCCCACTCCGCGTCGACGTCGGGCGGCACGTCGCCCCAAGAACCCTTGTCGCGGCCGCCGCGCGAGCGCGAGAGGCCGTGGGGGACCGCGCGCTCGATCTCGCTGCGCAGCGCGCGCAGGCTGTCCGGCAGATCACTCGCGCCGAGACTCGTGCGCACGGCCATCATGCCGCAGCCGATGTCGACCCCGACCGCCGCGGGCACGATCGCCCCATGAGTCGCGATCACGCTGCCCACGGTCGCGCCGATGCCCCAGTGGACGTCGGGCATGGCGGCGACCCAGCCGTGAATGAAGGGCAGCCGCGAGATGTTTTCGAGCTGCTTTCGCGCCGTCTCCTCGAACTGCACGCCGCGCGTCCACGACTTCACGGGCACGCCGCCCGCGGGCTGGAACATGTCGTAGCAGCGCTCGGCGGCCATCTCGTCACTGTATCGCTAAGCCCGGCTCCGCGAGTGCCTCGCCTCATTGACTTCGTTCCCCTCCGGCTCACTGCGCGCGCCTTCCGGCGCTTGCGGGCTCGGCTCGGGACGGCCCTCACACGGCCAGCATGACGACCACGGTCACGGCCACGATCACTGAGGCGACTGACTCCAACGCGTGAAGCCGAGCGCGCCCAGCGCGAGAAGCAGCAGCCCGCCGACTTCCGGCTCCGGAACGGGGTGCAGGATCCCGCGGATCTCCCCCGCGGGAAACAGACTCGTGTGAATGTTGAAGTAGGCCGTGTCGCCGTCGAGCCCGAGCAACAGCGCGTTCAGCGCGTTGCCGAGTGAGCCCGCGGCCGTGACGAACGCCGGGTTGTAGCTCGAGGCCAGAGCCAGGTCGAAGGTCTGGTCGTAGCTTCCGGCAGTCACGTCCAGCGGAAAGCCCGGGAAGCTGGGCAGCTGCGTCGCGACGCCGGCGTTGGGCGGGCCGCCGCCGACCAGGCAGCAGTGGATGTGCGCCGCCGAAGAGGGTCCGCCGAGCCCGGAGAAGCTCGCCTCGACGCGCATCGACACCACGTCGAGATCGACGGTGACGCGCACGAACCCGGTGCCGAGCGAATCGTTCGCGGGCGACTCGTTCGCACCGGAGAGCGTGGTCTCGTACACCACCTCGTGCGCGGCGGCGGGAAGAGACACCGCCGCCGCGAGCAAGGCGCCCCAGAGAGCCGCAGCGACTCTCATGCAGCAGCGCGGCGCCGCACCCCGAGCAGCACGCCCACGCCGAGCACCGCCAGTGCAAGCGCCTGCGGCTCGGGCACCGGCGTGAAGAACGCGCGAACCTCGCCGGCGGCGAAGGCCGACGTGTGGATGTTGAAGTAGGCGGTGCCGGTCGCGATTCCCGTGATCAGTGCGTTGCGCGCGGCATCGACCGTTCCAGCGCCCACGAAGGCGGGGTTGTAGGTCGAGGCGAGCGTGAGATCGAAGGTCTGGTCGTACGTACCCGCGCTCACGCCGGACGGGAAGCCGGTAAAGGTCGGCAGCATCGTGGCGACGCCCACATTCAGCGGGCCAGACGGCACCAGGCAGCAGTGAATGTGCGCGGCCGTGGTCGTACCAGTGAGGCCGAGGAAGTTCGTCTGGACCTCCATCGACAGGAGATCGGCGGAGATCGTGACGATGACTGTCCCGGTTCCGAGCGAGCCGCTGGGCGGTGACTCGTTCGCGCCGGAGAGCGTTCCGATGTAGATCGTCGCGTGCGCCGCGGGCGCCAGGGCGACCGTCAACGCGAGCAGGCCCACGGCGAGAATCCAATTCCGCTTCATGATCTCTCTCCTCTGTTCCGCTCTGTTCCGTTTCGTGGATCGAAAGCCGACGTACGCCTACGTCACGGTAGCAGGAGACAGATTGGCGAGGCTTGAAGATTTTCAGCGTGTCGCGCGTCACCGGGCCCGCGGTCGAAAGACTTGCGAAAACTTTCGGAGCGGCGGCGCACTCAGTCCCGTTCGGGTCGCTCCGGCAGCTCGCCGAGCCAGCCGTTCCTGCGGAAGTAGAACAGCAAGCCACCGACGACGCCGAGCATGATCGCCCAGGTCAGCAGATAGCCGTAGCGCCAGTGCAGCTCCGGCATGTGCTCGAAGTTCATGCCGTACACGCCGACGATGAACGTCAGCGGGATGAAGATGCTCGACAGAATCGTGAGCACCTTGATGATCTCGTTCGTGCGGT
>WNFL01321622.1_pt4 | contig 20427 bp, 18 predicted proteins | sample 5400361 | NCBI WGS metagenome assembly WNFL01 (sample SAMN13153351, study PRJNA577476) | soil metagenome | isolation source: 40 cm soil on Douglas fir-dominated hillslope | place: USA:California | collected 2013-09-17
AAGCTGTTTGAATCCGTAAATGTTGGCGCGGAAATTCAGTTCGGTCGGCAGCAATTTGTGTCCACGGGCGTGACGGGCAAGAAACGCCACCTTCCGCCCTTCCAGTGTTCCAAGAATGTAAGCGTCGGAGGGAGCACCGAAGGGAGTCTCCTGCTGGACCTCCTGCACATCCCTGAAACCCGGCATGTGGTACAAGCCACTGCCGCCGATGATGCCGATCTCTGCTTGAGGCAAACGCGCTCCTGATGGGGTGGAAATGATAAAAGAACTGCTGATTATAACAAGCGGGTAGCGAACAGCCGCCTGAAGGGCGGCGCTACGGCTAATCGGTAGGTTTGCTCCAGAAATCCGCGGCTACGCGCTTGGTGGTGTCCTCATCCACACTCTCGCTGATCAGGATCGTATCTCCGCGAACTTCGATCACTAGCGGGCCTTCCTCCGTCAGCCACACGTGGTAGCCCCGCAGCGTTCGCCAGGAATCGACTGGCGGCGCATTGTCAGAGAGCTTGCCATCAGTTCCCAATCCGCGCGGCCGCTTGTAACGCTGCGCCAGCGACTTCGCATAGACAGCGGCGAACTCGGCAGCCTTCGCGGGACTTGACCAGCGCGACATATACAACAATCCCAGCGGCGCGGACTTGTCTCCCTTGGGACGTCCTGCAAAATAATATCCACCACGCCAATGGGGATAAAGTTCGCGCGCTTCGTCTCCGCCTGCATACTGTTCCACCAACACGGCCACATCGAACTCACCCATCGCGCCGATATCGAAGCGGTCGTAGCCTTTGAAGTCCTTGTCGAAATCGAGCAACTTCAGAGGCTCGAGTTTCTCGTGGGCCAGATATGTCTGCGGCTCCATAATTTCGCGCGTGGTGCGAGGCGGATCTTTAAAGACGCCTGCAAATGCCATATCTTTTCCTCCGGAATTCAGCAAGGCGGCAGTGAAATCAATGCCATAACGATAGGGAAAAGTAAGGGTGTCCTTCAAAAAAATGGGTGCTCTACGGAAGGTCGGAGTCTCGGCGGTGCCGACCAGCATTCCCTGCTTCAACGCCTCGGCAATCTGCGGCGAGTCGAGCAAGGTCTTGCCGGTGGGTGCGAGTGAGTAGTCGAGAAGCGTGACCATGGCTTGACCCTCGACTACGGCCTGTCGCGCGGCCTGTACTTCATCGGTGGCGATATCGTTCGGAGTAGGAGGGCCGGCGTGACTTGACTCTTCGGCGCCTGCCCGCATCCATTTTTCGAGGCCGAACGACTGGTCCTGCAACGCATGCGTCAATTCGTGCGCCAGCACGGGACGCTGCGAATCTGCGTCCACCCAGTTCAGCAGGTTCACCGTTTTTGTTTTGGGATCGTAGTATCCCGCGACTTGCTCTTTGAGCAGCGCGACGAGAAATGTTTGCAGGTCGAAGTTGCGCGGCAGCAGGCCGAATTTCTTGAGCACAATTTCCGAGCGTTCCAACCGCTGTGCGTCCTTGTCCTCTTTCATGTTGGTCTGGATATAGGACTGCACCTCATTGCGCTCCACCAGTCGCCGTTTCACCGGTTCCTTGATCGGCAATTTCGTGTCCTGGCTGGCAAAATCCAGGATCTCGTCGACAGATTTGAAAAGCTCTTTCGCCTCTTGCGGGGAGATGGTTTTTTCTGGCGCAGCTTGTGTGGAGCGGGCGCCCTCGCCCGCTGCGGCCTGCGATTTCTGCGGGCCTTGAACTTCCAGGCCGATTTGATCGACGGCCTTGCTGTTGGAAGGACTGCTCTGAGGTTGCGCCGTTTGGGCCCAGACTGGTAGAGCCAAGAGTGGGGCGAGCAGAATCGAAATGAAAGTCCGACACTTCACAGTCACTCATCCTGAGAAAAGCGAGTCATTCGCTTGTGAATGACTTGCGTAGTCGAAGGCCCCCTATGAACTCAACTTCATTATCAACATGCGGGGAATTCTCTTCGCGCACTTCCAGCTTAGCAGGCAACGACGCGGGGAGAACTCCCTGCATTTGCGTGACAATGGTTTAGGGAGTAGGGGTCCTTCGACTCCACATGTTCGCGTGCTTCGCGCGAACATGTTCCGCTCAGGATGACAGGACTTGATGGCGTTTATCAGTGGGAAACGAGGTTGGCTACCCATTCGCCCGCCTCGCGCGTGCCCAGCAATCCGCCAATATCGGGTGTTGTCTTCTTTTGTCGTACTGCTTCCAGTACAGCGGTTTCAATTGTTTCTGCTTGAGCAGTCGCTCCCAGATGTCTCAGCATCATGGCCGCAGTCAGAATCGCGCCGAACGGGTTGGCAATGTTTTTCCCCGCGATCGGCGGCGCCGATCCATGAACCGGCTCAAACATCGACGTCTTCCCCGGATGCAAGTTGCCACTGGCAGCCATCCCGAGGCCGCCTTGCAAACCTGCGCCTACATCGGTGATGATGTCGCCGAACATGTTGTTCGTCACGATCACGTCAAACGCGCGCGGATCGCGGATCATCTGCATGCAAAGGGCGTCCACGTACATGTGCTGTTTTTCGATTTGGGTATACTCCGCGCCGACTTCTTTGAACGCTCGCTGCCACAATCCGCCCGCGTGAGTCATGGCGTTACTCTTGTCGCACAGCAGGACACGACGGCGCGGCGAGCCATCGGACTTCTTGTGCGCCGCGCAGTACTCGAACGCATAACGAATGATGCGCTCGACGCCCTTGCGCGTATTGATGTCTTCCTGAATGGCGATCTCGTCCGGCGTCCCCTGCTTGAAGACTCCGCCGAGATCGCCGTAGACGCCCTCGGTGTTCTCGCGGATTACAACAAAATCCACGTCACGAGGCTCAACACCTTTCAGGGGGCAAAGTGACGCGTCCATAAGCCGCACTGGCCGGACGTTAGCGTACAAGTCCATTTTGAAGCGCATGCCGAGAAGGATTTCCTTGGCGTGAATGTTCGAGGGCACGCGCGGATCGCCGAATGCTCCGACAAGGATCGCGTCGAAATCGCGAGCGAGCATCGCAAATCCGTCCGGAGGGACGGTGGTCTTGTCGGCGAGATAGCGGTCGGCGCCCCAGTCGAAGTGGGTAACGGCTAAGTCGGCGCCTATCGCTTCAAGGACGCGCAACGCCTGCGGAATGACTTCCTTGCCGATGCCGTCGCCGGGAATGACCGCAATTCGTTTCTTGGCGCTCACTCGCACGAAGATATCAGAATCCGACACGGATGGACTCCAAGCACGACTAATCCGCGGCCTGAGTCACTTTCTCTCAGCCTTGCTCATCCTCCGCTATAATCGAAGTAATACGCGTGAACACTGCCTTACAACACGATTCAAAGCAAAGCCAACCCGGCGATTTTGCCAATGTTCGCGCGGAGTTCCAGGCGCTTGTCTCGGGTTCCGGGGTGTACGATCTCAGCGGGCGCGCCAGGATCAAACTTACGGGCGGCGACCGCGTGCGCTGGCTCAACGGAATGATTTCCAACAACGTTCGCGATCTGCAGAGGGGCAACGGCGTATACGCATTTCTACTGAACGCTCAGGGACGCATTCAGGGCGACTTGTATGCCTTCAATCGCGGCGATTCATTGTTGGTCGACATGGAGCGCGGACAACGGGACAAAATTTGGGAGCTGTTCGATCACTACATCATTGCGGATGACGTGGAAATGACTGACATCAGCGACAAGATTGCTGCGATTGGCTTGACGGGACCTGACTCGCATGCAGTGCTCCAACGGGCGGGCATTCCAGTGCCGGAGCTCGGTTACCTGCAATTCGCCGAGGTCCAGTGGCAGCAGATTGCAGTCACCGTACTGCGAGCCGAAGAAGAAATCAAGGAGTCGTGGCAGATCTGGATCGGCCCGGAGCACGTTAACGGTCTATGGGATGCATTGGTCAAAGCTGGTACGACGCCTGCCGGTTCGTCCGCACTGAATCTGTTTCGCCTTTCGCGGGGCATCCCGCTGGTCGGACAGGACATTCGCGACCGCGACCTTCCGCAGGAAACCGGTCAGACACGAGCCCTGAATTTCACCAAAGGATGCTACCTCGGGCAAGAGATCGTGGAGCGAATCCGTTCCCGGGGCACTGTTCATCGGCAATTTACGGCATTCGCGGTGGAAGGGCCATTGCCAGACGCAAACAGCAAAATTCAAGCGGACGGCAAGGAAGTCGGAGAAATCACGAGCAGCGCGATGTTGCCCTTCCCCAGCGGAGACCGTGCTACGGCGCTCGGTTATTTGCGACGTGAAGCAGTTGGGAAAGGGTTGCGTGCGGGAGAAGCGACGCTGACGCCGTCAAACACGCCAATCGCGTAGAAAAGAAAAAACGGATCACTTTATGGCAGAGCAAAAGAGAGACGCCGGAATCAAAGTTAACGACCGCCGTCTGTTCACGGCGGAGGGCGAGCTACGGAACGACGCGGTCGAGGAAGTATCCACACCTGTTGCCGAAGTGCGTGTCCAAGACGCACCGGTGGCGGCGCCTGTAACCGCGCCTCCATCAGCAGCGCCCACACCGGATGCGCCTCTGCCGCCTAGCGCGAGCGAACAACAGGCACAGCACGATGCCTACAAACAATCTTCACGCGACCTCGATACGCAGGTCGAACTCGGTGGGCATTCGGCGAAGGATCTTGAAATCAGTTTCGAACGCTTCCTCGCCTCGCTCTACATGACGGCCATGATGCAACTCGGGCTGATGATGGAAAAGGGCGGCGCGCCTCAAGTCGATTTGATCGGCGCACGACAGACCATCGACACGCTCGGCATGCTGGGCGAAAAAACGAAAGGCAATCTCACACCGAAGGAACAGGCATTCTTTCAGAACGCTCTCTACGAACTGCGGATGGCCTACGTGGAAGTCACCAACGCGCTGGCGCATCCTCCCGGACCGAGCACAGGAACCAACGGCTGATGCAGGCCACGCTGACGGTTTTGGGCAGCGGCACTTCGATGGGCGTCCCGACCATCGGCTGCGACTGCGCCGTCTGCTCTTCGTCCGATCCGCATGACCGGCGCACGCGTCCCTCAATAATGATCAGCTACAACGGGCGTCACGTGCTGATCGATACCACGCCCGACTTCCGCGAGCAGGCGCTCCGCGAGAAAATTACCCAGGTCGATGCTGTCTTTTACACGCACACCCACGAGGACCACATTCTTGGCATGGACGACCTGCGGCCGCTGAGTTTCGCCCACAAGCCGGGAAGATTGCCCCTCTATGCCGAGCCGGGAGCGGCTGAATTCCTGCGTAACATGTTCCGCTACATCTTCGACGCGGACTACAAATTCGGCGGCCTGCCTCAGGTCGAAATGAAGACGATTGAAGGTCCGGTGGAATTGTTCGGGGCTCGTTTTGAACCGGTAACTGTGATCCATGGCGAGACGCCCATCCTAGGTTTCCGTTTCGGATCGGCCGCTTACCTTACCGACCATAGCGACGTGCCCGCTGAGTCTCTTGACCGCCTGCGCAATCTCGACATCCTGTTCCTGGACGCTCTGCGCTACAAGCCGCATCCGACGCACTCGACAGTGGAACAGGCGTTAAAGATTGTCGATGAAGTGAAGCCGAAGCGTGCCTTCTTCACGCACATCTGTCACGACCTGCCGCATGGAGCAACCGACGCGTCGCTGCCATCGGGAGTTCGGCTCGCGTATGACGGAATGAAATTGCAGTTTGAGATCTGAACATTTCAGCGATGCAAATCTTCGAACACCTTGAAGCGGTGCCCGGCAATTTCGGTTCTACGCTCGTCAGCGTCGGGAACTTCGACGGCGTGCACCGCGCACACCGGTTTGTTCTCGGCGAAATCGTCAAGCGTGCGAAGGTTCGTGGCGCCAAATCGATGGCTGTGACCTTCGAGCCGCATCCAACTCGCATCCTGCGTCCCGATGCCAATCTGAAGTTGCTTACTCCTACACCGGAAAAACTGCGGCTTCTCGCTGCCACAGGAGTCGACGCCGTCTTGCTGCTTCCCTTTTCGCGCGACCTCTCGTTGCTGTCTCCACAACAATTTGCGCACGACATTTTGAAAGAGCGTCTGCACGCCTGCGAAGTGCATGAGGGCTACAACTTTCATTTCGGGCACAAGGCTTCTGGCAACATCCATACGCTCCGCGAACTGGGTCAGGAGATGGATTTTGAAGTTCACTACTATCCAGAGATGCGCCTGCGAGGCGAGCCCGTTTCGAGCAGCCACATCCGTCACCTGCTGCGCGAAGGCCGCGTCAGCCGCGCGCGCCATCTGTTGGCCCGTCCGTTCAGCATTCTTTCGACTGCCGGACGCGGCCGCGGCTACGGATCGAAGTACACGGTTCCGACCATCAATCTGGCGCCCTATGAAGAACTCGTCCCGAAGGATGGCGTTTACATCACGCGGACTCGCGTCGGCGAGGAATGCTTTGATTCCGTCACCAATGTCGGAAGCCGTCCGACTTTCGGCGCGGATTCCTTCGCGATAGAAAGCCACCTGCTGAACTTCCATCCTCTGGAAGTCGGCGCAGAAACTGAGGTCGAGATTCACTTCCTCGATCGGCTGCGCAATGAAATTAAATTCCCTTCGGTCGACGCGCTACGAGAGCAGATCGGGCGGGATGTCGGAAAGGCGCAGAAATACTTCCGGCGGCTCGAATCAACCAATCACTAACCACTGCTGTACAATCGCCCGCGCATGGCCATCGGCCCTATTCAACTTCTCCGTCAGGCCACTCCCGGACAACGCCGCACTCTTCTTGCCGCCGCGCTCGGATGGATGCTCGATGCCTTCGATGCCATGCTCTACGCGCTGGTGCTGGCGCACATCATGCGCGATTTCGGGATGTCGAAAGCTACTGCGGGCCTGCTTTACACGCTGACGTTGGTAGCTTCCGGGATCGGCGGGGTGCTGTTTGGCTTCATCGCAGATCGCATTGGGCCGCAAGCGCGCGTTGATGCTGAGCATTCTGACTTACTCGATCTGTTCTTTCGCGTCTGGACTTTCGACTGGCATCGTGAGCCTGGCGGTGTTTCGATTCATTCTCGGCCTGGGCATGGGTGGAGAGTGGAACACCGGCGCGACGCTGGTCGCCGAGACCTGGCCGGATGAACGTCGCGCCAAGGCGATCGGCCTGGTGCAGAGTTCATGGGCAATCGGATTTGCTCTGGCGGCGCTGGTCGCGGGGGTCGTGTTGCGCTATGCAAACTGGCGCGCGGTGTTCTTTGTCGGGATTCTTCCGGCTGCGCTTACGCTCTGGATTCAGAACCGCGTGCCGGAATCAGAAATGTGGGAACAACGGCAGCTTGGAGTCGCTAATTTTTCCCGGACCGTTTCGACCAGAGAATCAAACGAGGATTCCTTCTTCCAGATCTTCCGTCCGCCATATCTCAAAAGCACCGTTACCCTTCTGTTTCTGAATTTTTTCGGAATGTTTGGATGGTGGGGGCTGTTCACCTGGCTTCCGCCTTATCTCTCGCTTTCGGTTGAGCAGGGCGGACGCGGCTTCGGCGCCATGGGAACAACCTATCTGCTGGTCGTTCTCAACCTCTTCGGCATGTTTCCCGGATATGCCAGCTTTGGATGGGTTGCAGACCATCTCGGCCGCCGGCGATCATTTATTCTTTACACCTTCGTGGCGGCGGCGCTGGTTCCGCTGTATGCCATGGCGCGTTCTCCAGCGGTGCTGCTGATATTGGGCACGATCGTTGCCTTCTTCGGGACCGGATTTTTCTCCGGCTCAGGGATCGTCGGCAGCGAAATCTTTCCGACGCGCGTGCGTGCCCGCGCCCTCGGCTTCACTTACAACGGAGCGCGTACGATGAGTTCGCTCGCGCCTCTCACAATCGGATGGGTCGGACAAATCAAAGGGTTGAGCTGGGCATTTTATCTCTGCGCGGCCGCGTTCCTGCTGGCCAGTGCTATGGCAACTCAACTACCGGAGACTAAGGGGAAGCAATTGGATTAGAAGTGGACATGCCGAGCAACACGTGAACCAGCCCCATATTAGCTATTCAATCGCTAAGAGTGTAAATTGCCTGCCTAAGGCGCTATCAGTCGCTGGTCGCAATCGATGTGAAGTTGCGTTTTTTTGGATTGTAGACATAGACCGAACTGGCACTTTCATCCTTGAAGAACTCTATCGTGTCACGCTTCGTCACTAGGGTTTCCGGTTCTTGCTTTCCACATTCCCAATAGCCTTTCCCACACGCAGTTTCGTATTTGCCCGACTTGACCGTCGCAATTCCCATCACATCGAGGAAGGCGATGTCCATGATCTCGAGACGATGCCAGTCGCAGCCCTTTGCGATCGTGAGACATACAAAAAAGCCAAGTTTCGCCGTTCCCTTATTGACGAGGAGCACGGCTTTGTCCTGTATCCCGTCCTCGTTGAAATCGCCAGTTGCGACCAAGAAGCGGTTGGGGTCGTTATGTCTGAAATCTTGACGTGTCAAAGTGGCTGGCGGGGTCGTCCACCCGCGGGGCAGTTCCTGCGCCGAGCAACTTCCTACAAACGCTACAAATGCCATCAAGACGAATGAAAGGGCGCGGAATGCGGAAACGTGTTTGAGTGCCATGCCAAGTAATGCTAGGGAAGGGACCCCGCTGAGTCTACGTTACTCAAGTACGACGCGGTTCCAAGGCTGCTTGCTACCGAAAAATCGCCGTTACCCTCAAGACCACACCGACTTGTATATTTGAGCCATGCCAGGAGGCGCACGTTGTGGACGTCCCAGCGGTCCGCTGACAATTGCGGTGCTAGTCGTCCTCGTATCCATCGTGATCTGGGTCACGCTTTCGCGGCTCGGCTGGTTATGGTAGTTGTTGACAGCGGTGGCGCAGTCCAGCGCTGAATTATGCTTTGGAATCTTCCGGCGTAAGTTTTACGCCGCGTGCCCGCGCCAATCCCCAATTTCGCGCAGTCCTTCGCCGACAGCGTGCTCAAAGAGTCTGACTTTGTGGCGGGAGTGCTCGAATTCGTGGATGTCGGCCCAGACTTCCGCTTGCCACGACAGATCGTGGGTGGCGGACTCGCCGCAGCTGGCGCAACGAGTGTGAAAGGTGACGCCTGACTTGGGAGTGGAAGATGTTTCTGGAAGTTCGATAAAAACGCAGCGGACTTCTTCGATCTCTTCGTTCGGGCCCAGGATGTGCTCGTAACGGAGCAGGTATCCAAAGCCGAGTTTGCGGGCTTCGGTTTCGGCTTCAGCGCGGGTGTGGAAGGGACCATATTCGGCTCGGAGCTGCTCGGTCGAGTCGCAGGCCATCCAGAAAGTTTCTTTGTATCCCATACCTACCTCAGTTTCTGTGGGACAACCGACAAACGCAGTACAGACGGGTCCGTTGAGTAATCGAGCAATTTCATTACCGATGTCGGCCCCTATTGCAGCGGCCGAAGAAGATTTCTGTGTGATCCCATCCCCGAAGAGAAACCCCTGAAAGTAAGCTACTTAGAGAGGTCCCCAATCAAAGGCGCCGAATCTCTTCGGAACATCGCGTACGAGAACCCGTGTGAAATAGGTTTCCGTAGGAGAAAACGAGTCGATGGCGTGTTCTTCTTTTCCAGACATGACGGCCCGTAGACAAAGTTGCCTGTCCAAGGGTCGTCAAGCTGACGTCCATTCCATTGTGGTCGCTTAATCAATCCGCGGACGCTTCCTGCTTATCGTGCCCAGGACTCCCTAGGTCCCGCGCGACGTCGCGGCGGCCTTGCTCCTGCCGGCCTGAAGTGGCGGAACTTCATCGCCGTGGCGGACGCTCCAATCGTTTCGCGGGGGCAGCGGCGCCAAGCCGAGTTCCAGATGCCAACTCGCTCCGCCGTGGCTGGCGACATAGAGCGCGAGTTCGAGTCGTGTCCACACGCCTAACTTGTCGAAGGCAGTCCGCAAGTAGTTCTTTACTACTTGCTCGCTGGTGCTGAGGACGCCGGCAATATCCCGGTTGGTAAGACCCTGCCAGACCAGAGTCGCGACCTGAATTTCTTTTGTGGTTAGCCGATCGCGCGGTTGCATGTTTGCACCTGCTCCTTGATGAACATGGCAGTGGCGAGTTTCACCCGCTTCCGGCCATCTTTGATCCCGGCCCGCAGAAACAACGTGCGGAGGTGCTGCTTTACGGTGCGCGGACTGATGCTCAGCTGGCCGGCAATCTCCTTGTTGCTGCATCCCTGCACGAGCAGTCGTAACACCTGCTGGTCACGGGGCGTTATCTTGATTTCATTCAGATTAATCATGGGCGTTTCGTCTGCTCCTTGCAGTTTGATCTTGGGGTCGCGACCCGCTGGAAGAAGATGCACGCCGTTCGCCAAATATTCGCCGACAGTTAATCTCTTGTAAAAGCAGCACTTATACGCAACCCTGAAGCTCTGATCGCGATTTGCTTAGATTGCGTTCATGAGCCGTTTCCCATAGTGGAATCCGGAAACGGGAACCAAGGGGAGCGTCCTGGCAGTGGAGGGTAATCAGTAACCGTGGGGTGGGGTAAGCCGCAGGTTGCAGATGGCAGACTGACAGGTCTCACGTGGATCAGTCGTGAACAAGGTCAACCCCCATGATTATCTAGCGACCTGCGACCTGCCAACCGCGATCTGCCTGCTGCCCCCGCTTTTCCTGCTCATCGGCACTCTAATTGCTCTACAATGAAGCCAGCCCGGGCTGCCCTCCTTCTCGAATTCATGTCTTCCAGCCGGCCCAAGATGACTCTGGACGAGCGGTCCTTTCAGGACATGCTGGCGGCTGCCTTTACCATTCAGGAACACAATGCCCAACGCAAGCGCCGCTTGCAGCCGGAAACCATGTGCGGGTGCGGCGCTCCCCTTAAACAAGGCGCCGCGCTCTGCCAGCAGTGCTCAGGAGAACGCTCGCGTCCGGGAGAGAACCTGCAGCGCAAGTGGGCATCTTTGTGGATGATGAGTCAGGAACAGGGATTGTGGAGTGAGCGCGCGCCCCTGGCACAGGGCGAGACAGAACTATCTCAGGCTGAAACTAGAACGGAATGGCAGGCGAAAACGGTCGCTGATGAAATTTCAGTGCGCCCGTTCCCGGATGTGCTCGAGATCCCCGTTTCCCCGGAGGAAATGGCTGATCCCATCGAAGCGGAGAGAGAAACCTACTGGATGGCCGAGTCTTCTGTTAATGTGGGGCTCGCCACTCAGAAGCGGAGTTTGGTCTCGGAGACTGACGTCTCTTCGCTCGAGGCCTTGGATACTATCGACAGAGAGGCGACTCCGGCTCTCGCTCCGTGGAGTCTTCGCGACCTGCGTTTGAAGCTGCGCTTTCACCGCGCCGACCTTTATCTGGTAGTCGCGATCGGCGTATCAACGGTCGCCATGCTATGGGTTCTTTCCTCGACTCCCACTGCGGGAGGTCACCGGCAACCGCGTTTGCGGCCCTGGGAAAGAGCACTGATTGCCATGGGGCTGGCCGAGGCACCGGAACCTCCGGCGCGCCGGGGCGATCCAAACATTCAGGTGTGGGTGGATCCGAAAACCGCTCTCTACTACTGCGTCGGCGAAGAGCTGTACGGCAAAGCACCGGGTGGACGCGTTGCCACGCAACGCGAAGCACAGATGGATCAATTCCAACCCGCGGGCCGGGCGGCCTGCGAATAAAGTTCCTCTGGCGGGAATGCCTCGCAATGTTCTTCGGACCATCGGATCGTTTAAAAGGGGACCTTTATCCGTTACGTCTGGGTACAGCTTGTGCGCTACTGGAGGCATGACTACCCAGATACCCGTGACAATTATCTATTCAGAAAAGCATCGTAGGTCGCGGCTCCTGCTCGGATTGTTCTAGTTGAATGCTACCGGTGGTCAGCGGGTTTCGTTGCCAGGAACGACTTCACTACAATCTGATTCGGCTGCATGCCGACTGGGATGATGGTTCGCAGCGAGTATTCCGAAGGCTCCAGTTTCTTTGGTTTCCGTTTTTGGATTACGGCTATATCTCCGGAACCGGAGTTGAGAACGAGCAGGTAGTCCTGGCTCTGCGAAAGGGCGAGCGCGTCGGGATGTGTGCCGACGGGAAGAACGGCAATTACGCGTCCGAGATCGATGTCGTAAACGGCAACATTGTTTGCGCCAAAATTCGAGACATAGAGACGGGAATTGTCGAGCGATACAACGGCCCGCACCGGCTGGGCACCGATCAACAAACTGCTCAAAACTTCGTTGGGAGTGGTTTCAATAATAGAAATGCTGTCGGCGCCGAAGTTACAGGTCATAAGTTCGCCGCCATCGGGCTTGAGGACGAGGCTGACGGGCGACCTACCCACATCGAGCAAGGTCAACAGCTTGTCCCGCTTCAAGTCAATGCTGGCCACCTGGCCCGGCGTTGAGCATGAGACAAACGCCTTCGTCGAATCCGGTAAAATCGCGACGTCCTCGGGATTCATGCACACACTGATGGTGGAACGCACGGCAAGACGCGCGGTATCGATCAGCGAAACCGTGCTGTCGGCGCGGTTGGTTATGACAACAGTCGACCCGTCGGGCGAAACGCGCGCCAGACCGGGGCTGGCGCCCACGCGCAAGGTCGCGGTCACGGCGCGGCGGTCGAGGTCGAGGACGGAAACGTTTGCCGAACCGGAGTTGGCGACGTAGGCGCGGCGGCCATCGGGCGAGACGTCGACAAAGTAGGGGCGTCCGTGAACGCCGATCGTAGCGACGACCTTGTTCTGCTCGGCGTCAATAACGCTGATGTTGCTGGATCCCGCATTGACTACGTAGATCTCGTTTCGCTTTGGATTGGCGGCGACACCGGTCGGCTCCGTGCCCACTTGCAGCGTCCGCACCGGCTGAAACGTGTGCAGGTCAATGACAGTGACCGTATTGCTCTTCCCGTTCGTGATGTAGGCGTACTCACGGTAGAGCGGCCCGAACGTGGTCAGGCTGCGCTCGTGGAAGTACCACCATCCGCCGGCGGCGAGGAGCGGGAGCAGAACTGCGACTAGAAGGACTTTCTTCAATGTCTTTGGTCAACTGTCGATATCGAGCGACTTTTAGTGAAGGCGGAAATTTATTTCAGCAGCAAACTGCACCGCAACCGGTTTGCCGTTTTTGGTCGCTGGCTCGAACTTCCAATTCTTGACCATTTCAACTGCCTTACTGTCGAGGTAAGCACCGAGACTTCGGGTGACTTGGGCGTTGCGAACGAAACCATCCTCACCCACAACAATCATCAACATCGCTACGCCTTTGTACTCCGCCTTGCGGGCTTGTTTCTTCTCGTCCTCGGTCAACTTTGGAACAGGAGAATCGAGCAAGCGCGGCGGTTTCACGTCGCCGCCAACACGATAAACAGGAGACGCCGGAGGCGCTGCCAATTGCGATGGAGGGTCAGACGATGGGCCAGGTTTGTCCTGGGTGATGGCCAATCCCGAGAAGATCAACGCAAAAACCAAAGGCAAAGCAATTCTCATGCCGCCTCCATTTTAAGGCAGAGACCTTTTCGACCCGCCCGCTGCAACTACTGGTTCAACAGCCTTGGGAATTCTTCTTTCTAACACGTCCGCGATCTGTCGCACTTGCACCATCAGCGCGTCGAACTGGTCAGGATAGAGCGACTGCATACCGTCGGAAAGGGCGCGGTCCGGGTCGTGGTGGACTTCGATGATCAAGCCATCGGCTCCAACAGCTACGGCAGCGCGGGAAAGCGGCGTGACTTTGTTGCGCTTGCCGGTTCCGTGGCTGGGATCGACGACGATGGGCAGGTGGCTTAGTCGCTGGACGGCGGGCACAACGCTGAGATCAAGCGTGTTGCGGGTATGGTCAGCGAAAGTTCGGACTCCCCGCTCGCACAGAACGACGTTGTAGTTGCCTTCACTCATAATGTACTCGGCGGCCATCAGAAATTCTTCGAGCGTGGCGGCAATTCCGCGTTTCAGCAGGACCGGTTTGCGGGCGCGTCCGGCTCGCTTGAGCAACGAGAAGTTCTGCATGTTGCGCGCGCCGATCTGGATCATGTCGGCATACTTCTCAACCAGGTCGAGTGATTCGTAGTCCACGGCTTCGGTGACGATCAGTAATCCGAAATGATCGCGGACGTCGGCCATGATCTTCAGACCCTCTTCGCCCAAGCCTTGAAAAGAATACGGAGAAGTGCGGGGCTTGTAGGCACCTCCGCGGAAGAACTGGGCTCCAGCGCGGGCAACACGTTCAGCGGTAGCAAAAGCCTGGTCGCGACTCTCGATGCCACACGGGCCGGCCATGATGACCAGGTCGACTCCGCCAATGGTTACAGAGGACCTTGGAAAAGAGATGACCGAGTTGTCGGGTTTTACGTCGCGACTTACGAGCTTGTAGGGCTTTGAAACGCGGATTACTTCCTGCACACCCGGCATTTCTTCGAGAGTGCCAGATTCAACTTCTCCCTGATTACCGGTGATGCCGATAGCGGTGCGCTGGGCACCCGGCATGGGGTGGGCGCGGTATCCGAGGAACTCCACTTTTTCGCAGACGGCGCGGATCTGTTCTTCCGTAGCCTGCGCCCGCATGACAATCAGCATGGGACTACTCCTGTGTTTTACTTCGAAAACAAAAGTGTATCGTTGAGAGAAAGGTTCGGCAAACATCTGCGCTCGGAGCCGGGTACTGGCACAAGAACGTGATCTGCGCGGGAAGCGTTCCCCGGAGCGCAGGCGCTCGGCTAGTTCCCACGTCTGCGGAACACGCGTGCGTTGGTTGGAGAGCTTTGCGGATTGAGGCGAGCATCACCGTCCCACCGGTACTCTGTACCACCCCGAAGGACATCGGCGATGCCCACGAGTTCGTAGTTGTCCGCAATGTACTTCTTCGCCCAGCCAAAGATCGTAGTATCCGATCGTGGACGAACGAACCAAGAATAAGACACATTCACGAGCACGAGGAATTGGGGCTTGGCCGTCTCAATATCTTGGATCATCTGCTGCTGCATGGAGGAGGCGAATTTTTGCTCCTCCATAAGTCCGTAGGTGTAAATGAATCCACTGGCGGAGTGGCGGCGGGAATAGAAATAGATTTCGGGCTCGGAGCCGAGCACGGCAATACGAGCATCCGCTGGCGTGTGGTCACGGATGTAGTCGGCGATCTTCAGAGCCTCGGGGAATGGATTCGGTGCGTAGACGGAGCGGCACGCGGTCTCGGCATCCAGCTTGAAGAGGAAATCCGCCTGGCTAGCGATAGAGTAGCTGCAGACGCCCAGAAAAACTAACACCGGTCCCGCCGCCAGCCAGCCTAGCTTTCTGCACGCAAGCCAATCTATCACCCAGGCGACCGCAAACCCCGACAGCAAGGCCACGGCTGGCAACATGAGAATGAAGTAGTGCTCACGAAAATAGAATCCCGGACAGACCGCCAGGAATGAGAACAATAGGTATCCCAGGGCAAACGAGACTTGGGATCGCGGCGCGCGGCTCACAAGCAGCAGCACAATACCGAGGGCTGCGATCGCCCACAGGCCAGCGGAAGCGCCGAGGACCGAGGGGCCGACCAGACGCAATACGGGGAGCGCCATCAGGATGCTGTTCGAAGAGGCGTACTGAGTCGCGTAAGAGAATGTCCAGAACCAGAAGTTGCCGAAGACTCCCGCTCGCCAAAGCCACAAGCACGTTAGAAGGAAAGGAAGCACTGCGCCGCACGAGTAAGCGCCGAGACGACGCGCCAGGCTCCGCCAGTTTAAGGGATCCTGCGGTTCCGTAAGCAGTAGATACAACCAACCGAAAAGAATGAAGAACACTCCTGGCTGCTTCATGAGCATGCCCAGGCCAAGCAGCAAGCCGCTCCAGAAATGGAATGCGATTCGACGCGACTCGATCGCTTTGAGCAACAGCAAAATTCCCGCCAGCGCTGTGAGCACAACAAAATGACTGGCATGCGCCGCGAAGCCGAGCACAGATTCGCTCGTCGAAAGCAAGGCATAACTGGCCGCCGAGAAGATGGCCGCGGGCTGTCCAAAGAGGCGTTTCGCCAGAAGAAACACCAACACGATGTTGGCGGCATTGACAAGAGCCAGCCCAAGATGAATTCCTGCGGGAGACTGGCCGAAAAGGCCCAAAATGCCCGCATAAGCCACGTAGGTGCCGGGGAATTTCATGTTGTAGGCCAGTTGGTAGGGAGGAATGCCCTGCAAGAGCAACTGGCCCGCGTAGGCATATTCGCCCTCGTCGCGCTCCAAAGGCATACTCAGCAGGCGTAAGCGAATGAGACTGGACGACAGAACGACGATCAACAGAAGAGCGTTAATCCAATATTGGCGTGAGCGCGAACTGAATGATTTAGCATTCGGTTCCGGTTCGTTCCGAGAGGTTGGCATGTGAACAGAGTTTACCCGAGCTGCATTGCGAGAGACTCAATTTTTGGCAGAGAGTACGGATCCGTTCTTCCGTAACTTGCGCCGGCATGACAATTAGCATGAGAAAAGACCTGAGGTAAGACTGTAACGTTCACAGTACACGAGGGCAACGGCACCGGATTTTCGCCGCCCGGCAAGTTAATCTAGGTGCTGCCGCTATGGATGACTTGCGAGTAACGGAAAAAGATCCACTGAAGTGGCCGGCTCCGGAGAAACGTCCACCACGAACGTCGCGTCGCATTGGTATCCACACGTCGATTGCGGGCGGCGTGGAAAATGCGGCAGAACGAGCGTATCGACTCGGATGCAATACGTTTCAGATTTTTTCCACCAGTCCTCGACAGTGGCAGCCTTATTCGCTCGGTCGCGGACAGTGTGAAACGATGAACCGCCTGCGTCAGAAGTATGACCTGAAGCCGCTGGTCATTCATTCGAATTATTTGATCAATCTGGCGGGGACGAATGCGCCATTCTTGAAAAAGTCGATTGCGGCCTTCCGCGGCGAGTTAGAGCGCGGGTTAGCGCTCTGTGCGGATTACCTGGTTCTGCATCCTGGGTCGTTTCGGGGTGCATCGCGCGAAAAAGGTTTAGCGCGCGTCGCGGAATCGATAGCACAGGCCAGCCACGGATTGGACTTGGCCAACAACGGACTCACTGTGTTGATCGAGAACACGGCGGGGGCAGAGTTTTCGCTGGGCAGCACGTTTGAACAAGTCGCGGAGTTGCTGGAACGGCTGCGATCTGCGGTGCCCATCGGCGCATGTATCGACACTTGCCATACGCACGTTGCGGGATACGACATCGTCACGGCAGAAGGACGCGATCTGACACTCAAGCATCTTGATCGTACCGCCGGACTCAAAAACGTTCGGGTATGGCACTGCAACGACGCCAAGGCCGAGCGGGGATCGGGACTCGACCGGCATGAGCACATTGGTCAGGGCAAGCTCGGTGTGGAAGTTTTTCGAGCTTTGCTGAATGATCGGCGCTTAAAGCACGGTGCATTCATCGCAGAGACGCCGATTGACGAACCGGGAGATGATCTTCGGAATGTGGAAGCATTAAAGCAATTAGTCAGTCGTGACGGACGGGGCGTCACGTCTTTGCGGTAGCCGCTGGAATTTGCATCGCACGGCAAGACGTGGTATGTTAAACATGTTAAACACATGCTTGGCATCAGACTCGAACCCGAACTCGAAGAGAAGTTGAAGTCTCTGGCGAAAGAGACCGGTCGCAGCAAGAGCTACTATGCGCGCGAGGCTATCCGGCAATACCTTGAGGATCGCGAAGACTATCTGAAAGGAATCGCGGCGCTGGAACGTCGCGAGCCCACAATCACGCTCGAAGAGTTGGAGCGGCGACTTGGCTTCTCCAGATAGAACGTGGCGCGTTGAGATCACCCGCACGGCGGAAAAGCAAATCCAAAAACTCAATCGTGCTGCGCAGGAATCGATCGTGCGCTTTCTTCGGGAGCGCATACGATTGGCAGAAAATCCTCGCCAGTGGGGAAAACCACTCGATGGTGACAAAGTCGGATTGTGGAGGTATCGGGTCGGCGACTATCGACTCATCTGCGACATCCAGGACGAGCGGATTACGGTTTTGGTAATCAGGGTTGGGCACCGCAAGGATGTGTACCGCTGAGGTTCCCACGACAGCGGAATTTATTGCCCACAGGAGACGGGGTCGTGGAAGCGATCCGAAGCGAGTTTAGGAGCGACCGCCCTGAGCGTTGTAAAATCTAGGATTCTCTCAGCATTGATTGACCTCATCTATGCCCCAGGAAGAAAAAGCCGTGGCCACCACGCGTGACGAGCGCTACGACGCGCAGCGAATCGAGCAGAAGTGGTTCGACCGTTGGCAGAGCGATCCGTCACTGTACGCCGCGGAGGTCAACTCCACTAAGCCGAAGTACTACGTTCTGGAGATGCTTCCCTACCCTTCGGGCGCGCTGCATATGGGGCACGTGCGCAACTACGCCATCGGCGATGCGCTGGCGCGCTATATGTGGATGAATGGCTGCAACGTACTTCATCCCATGGGATGGGATTCATTCGGCCTGCCTGCGGAAAACGCGGCGATCAAGAACAACACTCCGCCCAAGGAGTGGACGCTTTCAAATATCGCGGCCATGAAGGCTCAGATGAACCGTCTCGGGTTCGCCTACGACTGGTCGCGCGAAGTTACGACTTGCCTGCCCGAATACTACCGCTGGAATCAATGGTTTTTTCTGAAGATGTATGAGCAGGGGTTGGCCTACCGGAAGAAGAGCAAGGTCAACTGGTGTCCGCAATGCTGCACCGTTTTGGCCAATGAGCAGGTTGTCAACGGAAATTGCTGGCGCCATGAGGACACGCCGGTTGAGCAGCGCGAGTTGGAGCAATGGTTTCTCCGGATCACAAAATATGCAGATGAATTGCTCCGAGACCTGGAAAAGCTGGAGGGCTGGCCGGAGAAAGTCCGGACCATGCAGCGCCACTGGATTGGCCGCAGCGAAGGCGCGCTGGTGGATTTCGATTTGGGTGGAACAATAGGGGCGGCGGGATCGAACATCACGGTCTTCACGACGCGGGTGGATACGATTTTCGGAGCCACCTCGGTGCAGCTTGCTCCGGAGCATCCGATTGTCAAAGACATGACGGCGCGAGACGCCGATTTACGCGCAAAGGTCGATCAGTTGATCGTCGAGCAGCGCAAAGCGAAAGAAGTCGGCGACATTGGCGAGATCGAAAAGCATGGCGTGTTCACCGGACGCTACGCGAAGAATCCGTTTAACGGCGAGGCCGTCCCCGTGTGGGTGGCGAACTACATCTTGATGGACTACGGGACGGGCGCCATCATGAGCGTCCCAGCGCATGATGAGCGCGACTACGAGTTCGCTCAGAAATACAAGCTGGAGATTCGGCTCGTGATCCTGCCACAAGCGACCGATCCGGAAGAGACCATGGCGGAACCGCAGCTGCCATTTACAACGATGGACGGATTCCTGGTGAACTCGAGAGAGTTCAGCGGGTTGAGCTGCGCGGAAGCGATTCAGAAGATGTCGGCCTTCGCCGAACAAAAGGGTTTCGGCAAAGCGACCGTCACCTTTCGATTGAAAGACTGGGGTATCTCCCGGCAGCGATACTGGGGCACGCCGATCCCGATGGTATATTGCGAAAAAGACGGCGTGGTACCAGTGGCGGAAAAAGATCTGCCGGTGATTTTGCCCGACAATGTAAACATCACGCTGACGGGCGGTTCGCCGCTGCTGAACGTTCCTGAGTTTTTGAACACGACGTGTCCGAAATGTGGCGGCCCCGCCCGTCGCGAGACCGACACGATGGACACGTTTGTCGATTCGTCCTGGTACTTCTACCGCTACGCCGACGCGCAGAACGATAAAGCTCCTTTCGATTCGAAGACGATCGCCTACTGGTTTGGCGACGATGGCATCGACCAGTACATCGGCGGCGTGGAGCACGCCATTCTGCATCTGATTTACTCGCGGTTCTGGACCAAGTTCATGCGCGACATGGGACTGGTGAACAATGGTGAGCCGGTGAAGCGGTTGTTTACGCAGGGAATGGTGATCAAAGACGGCGCGAAGATGTCGAAGAATTTGGGGAACGTGGTGTCGCCGGACGAGATGGTCGCTCGCTATGGAGCGGACGCAGCGCGGTTGTACAGTCTGTTTGCGGCGCCTCCGGATCGCGACCTGGACTGGCAGGACACGGGCATCGAAGGAATCCAGCGTTTTCTGGGACGGGTGTATCGCTTCTTTGTGAGGAACGCGCAACCGGATCATCCGGAATGGCGGAGGCCTGTGCCGGCGCATCTGTCGCCGGAAGCCCGAGCGATCCAGCGCAAGCTGCACCAAACCATCAAGCGCGTGAGCGACGACTTCCAGGGCCGCTGGCACTTCAATACGTGCATTGCGGCATTGATGGAATTGGTGAATCAGGTTTATGGCGCAGAAGAGTCCAGGGGAGCAATTCCAGTTTCGTTGATCGCGGATGTGCAACGAAAAATCGTGCTGTTGGTGGCTCCGATGGCTCCGTATCTCGCGCACGAATTGTGGGAGATGATTGGCGAGCAGGGCAATCTGCTAAAGGCACCGTGGCCAAAGTATGAAGCGGCGCTCGCCGCGTTGGATGAGATTGAAATCCCAGTGCAGGT
>WNFL01181333.1_pt4 | contig 20418 bp, 21 predicted proteins | sample 5400361 | NCBI WGS metagenome assembly WNFL01 (sample SAMN13153351, study PRJNA577476) | soil metagenome | isolation source: 40 cm soil on Douglas fir-dominated hillslope | place: USA:California | collected 2013-09-17
GTGCGGATCGGACCCGTACCCAGCGTCGCGGAGTTCGACCGCGTGGTCGCCGCGCTGGAGCGGGCCGGCATCAACGATGCGCATCTCGCGCTCGACTAGCATCCATGCCACGGCGCCGTGCGATAATATTCAACGCCCACTAAATTTCTAACAAGGTATTCATCTACTATGCTCCGTTCCCGCCTGGCCTGCGTTTTTATCACTGCGTTCGCGGCCTTTGCCTGCTTTGCCGAGACGCCGGCGCCGACCGCCGCGCCGATGACCATACCGACCGCGCCGCAGGTGGATGCGCGCGCGTACATCGTCGTCGACTATCGCACCGACAAGATTCTGGCGGCGAAGGATGCGGTGGCGCGTGTGGAACCCGCGAGCCTCACCAAGCTCATGACGGCCTACATCGTGTTTCAGGAGCTGGCCGCCGGCAAACTCAAGCTGGATGAACAAGTGATGGTGAGCGAGCATGCCTGGCGCTCGGAAGGCTCGCGCACTTTCATCGAACTGGGCAAACCGGTATCGATCCAGGACCTGATCCTGGGGATGATCGTGCAGTCGGGCAACGATGCCACGATTGCTCTGGCGGAACGCATCGCCGGAACCGAAGAAACGTTCGCGCAGATGATGAACGCCAATGCGAAGCGCCTGGGGATGGTGGGCAGCCATTTCGAGAACAGCTCGGGACTGCCTTCGCCCCAGCACTACACCACCTCGCGCGATCTGTCGCTGCTGGCCAATGCCATGATTCGCGACTATCCGCAGTACTACAAGTGGTTTTCGGTGCGTGAATTCGAGCACAACGGAATCAAGCAGCAAAACCGCAACGGTCTGCTCGAAAAAGATCCCACGGTCGACGGTTTGAAGACCGGTCACACCGATTCGGCGGGTTATTGCCTCGTGACATCCGCGCTGCGCGACGGCATGCGCTTGGTGTCGGTGGTCATGGGATCAGCGAGCATGAAGGCGCGTGAAAATGCCAGCACCGCCCTTCTCAACTATGGATTTACGTTCTACGACACCAAATTGGTCGTCAAAGGCGGCGCCGTTCTTGCGACCGCGCGGGTCTGGAAGGCGCAGATCCCGTCCGTCGATCTCGGTATCAAGGACGACCTCTACATCACGCTGCCGCGCGGCGCAAGCGACGTCAAGACGGCCACCGATGTTCAGCCGCGATTGATCGCACCGCTTGGCCTGGATACGACGGTGGGCACCTTGCACGTGTCCGCCGGCAGCCAAACCCTGGCGACGCTGCCCTTGCATCCCCTGAAGAACGTGTCCGCGGGCGGTTGGTGGCGTCGATTGATCGACACCATTCGGCTTTGGTTCGCTTGAGCGTGGCCGCGCCGCTGCCAATTTGCTATCTGAACGGGCATTACCTGCCGTTGGCGGAAGCGCGGGTGTCGCCGCTCGATCGCGCGTTCTTATTTGGCGATGCAGTCTACGAAGTTCTGCCGATCTACGCGTCGCGCCCGTTTCGCTTGCGGGAACATTTGGACCGGCTCAACCGGAGCCTCGCGGGCATCCGCATGCCGGCGCCTCTGTCGCACACCGACTGGGCAGATCTCAGTCAGGAGCTGATTTTCCGCAATTCGGCCCGCGATGCGTATCTCTATCTGCAGGTCACGCGCGGCGNNNGCATGGCCGGAGGATCTGAAACCCACCTTGTTCGCCTACGTCACGGCGTTGGAGCCCCTATCGCCGTCCATCCTGGAACAGGGTGTATCGGCGGTGACGGCAACCGACACGCGTTGGGCGCGGCGCGACATCAAGTCCACCGCCCTGCTGGCCAATATCCTGCTCAAAAAACTTTCCGCCGATGCCGGCGCATTCGAAACCATCATGCTGGAGAGCGGCGAACTCACCGAAGGCTCATCGACCACCGTGCACGTCGTGACGGACGGCGTCGTCCGCACGCCGCCCAACGGTCATCACATTCTTCCGGGCACGACTCGCGATGTCGTTACCGAACTCGCCGGCCGTTTGAGCGTCCGCTGCGAAAGCAGCCGCGTGAGCGAAGCTATGCTCCGGGCCGCGGACGAGATTTGGCTGGCATTTGCGACGCGCGGGGTGCTGCCGGTGACGGCCCTCGACGGCGCTCCCGTCGGGACCGGCAAGCCCGGGCCGTTGTTCAAACAAATGAGCGCCGCCTTTGCCGACTACATCCGTGAACTCGCGGGAACGCCGGCGCTATGAGCGGCGCCACGCTTCAGGAATTTCCGAGTGATTTTCCGATCAAGGTCATGGGGCGCCGCGACAGCGACCTGCGTGCCCTCACGCAGGCCATCATCGAGCGCCACGCGGGACCCCAGCTCGAGTCCAGCATACGCACGCGTACCAGTGCGGACGGAAATTTCCTGGCAGTAACCTATTTGGTGCACGCAACCAGCCGCGCTCAGCTGGACGCGATCTATCGCGAATTGACCGCCTGCAAATCGGTATTGATGGCGCTGTAATCGGGGGCGGCGTAGCCGGGTCCGAATTTCAGATGCCGCAATAGATGCGGCGTCAAAGCATGCGCCACCGTGTCCACGGCGCCCGAACCGGCAAGGCGGGCAACGTGATCCGCAAGCCGCGTGACGCTGAGTCCCCGATGTCCGCACACATTGATCCGCTCGAATGGCTTCAGATCGAGCGACACGTTCAGCGCCAACCCGTGATAGCTCGCGCCGCGGCGAATCCGCAAACCCACGCTCGCGAGCTTGGCGCCATCGACATACACCCCCGGGTTGGCGCGCGAGCCCTTCGCCGTCACGCCCAGCTCGCCAACGCAGGCAATGATGGCATTCTCGAGCGCCACCACCAATTCGCGCACACCCAAGGCGCGGCGCCGCAAGTCGATGAGCGGATAGACCACCAGCTGTCCGGGACCGTGGTAGGTCACCTGGCCGCCGCGGTCGATCTGTACCACCGGGATGTCGCCGGGGGCCAGCAAGTGCTCGCGGCTCGCGTTCAGCCCTAAGGTGAATACCGGCGGATGCTCGACGTACCAGATTTCGTCGGGCGTCGAACTCTCTCGGCCGTCGGTAAACCGCTGCATCGCGCGCCAGGTGGGCTCGTAGGCCGAGAGCCCAAGATGACGGATGACGGGCGCATCGCTCATGGGCCGCGGCGCGCGCCGGCAAGCGAGGCATTGTTGAGGCCGGCATTGTTGCGCTCGAGCGCCTGTTCCGCGCGATAGCTCGATCGCACCAAGGGGCCGGACACGCACTCCAGAAATCCCAAGGCCAGCGCCCATTCGCGGTATCGATCGAACTCGTCCGGAGCGACGAACCTCTCGACGTTCAAATGGTTCGGCGTAGGCCGCAAATACTGCCCCAAGGTCAGAATATCGACGCCCGCCGCACGCAGATCCACCATGGTCCGGTGAATTTCAGCATCGGTCTCGCCCAAGCCCAGCATCAAACTAGTCTTGGTCAACACCGATGGTCGATGAGCCTTGGCCCCGCGCAGCACGCCCAATGTCTGCTCATAACCGGCGCGCGGGTCTCGCACCGGGTGAGTCAGGCGTCTCACGGTCTCCACGTTCTGCGCGAACACATCCAACCCCGAATCGAGCACCGTGTGTACATCGCGCATGACGCCTTGGAAATCCGGCGTCAGTGCCTCGACGGCGGTTCCCGGATTGCGCCGCTTGATGGCGCGAATCGCCGCGGCGTAGTGAGCGGATCCGCCGTCCGCCAGGTCATCGCGGTTGACCGACGTGAGCACCACATATTTGAGGCGCATCAGTTCGACCGACCGCGCAACATTCTCGGGCTCGTCTGCATCCAGCCAGCCGCGCGGATTGCCCGTGTCCACCGCGCAAAATCGGCAGGCCCGCGTGCAGACGGCGCCCATTAACATAATGGTCGCAGTTCCCGCGTTCCAACATTCGCCGATGTTCGGGCATTTCGCTTCTTCGCAAACCGTGCTCAAGGCGTGCTCGCGCACGATCTGTTTGACCGCTGAAAATTCTTTTCCTGCCCCTAACGGCGCGCGCAGCCACGGGGGTTTGCGCAATACCGGCGCGGCGACGCCCGGCGCAGCCGCTCGAGGTGCCGCGCCGTGCCGTGCCGTCTTCAGCTTGACGCCGTCCTTGATCGCCGTAAAACCTTGAGCGGTGGTGTATTTGTCGCCGCTGCGGGCCGGGCGCTGCTCTTGCAGTATGGGTATGCCTTTGAATTCCGACATCGGCCAATTGTACTCCAGCTAGGCGTTCAAAGCCTGCAGCTGCTCGGCCGTGCCGACGTTCTCCCACGGCCCGATGAAGAGCTCGGCGGAACAGCATTTCGCGGCCATGGAACGCAGCAGCAGGGGCTGCAAGGGGAACACGCCATCCAAGCAGCCCTTAAAGAAGGCGCTTCGATACACGCCAATGCCAGAGAACGTGTACCGGCTCGCGGCCCCGGCAAGCGCCAGTCCCTGCTCCAATCCGAAATCTCCCCGTGGGTGCCACGGCGGGTTGGGCACCAGGACCAAGTGCGCGTCGCAGTCGGCGGTAAGCCTTAGAGTCTCGAGCGGAAAATCGGTATAGAGGTCGCCGTTGACCACCGTAAAGGGCGCGGAGCCCAGGTGCGGCAAGGCGCGAAATATGCCGCCGCCGGTATCGAGCGCGCGCGGCTGCTCTTCACTGTAGACGATCGCCACGCCGTAGCGCGCGCCATCCCCTAGATACTCGCTGATCTGTGAACCCAGCCAGGCGAGATTGATCACGATCCGCTCCACCCCTGCGCGCGCCAATCCCATGACATGCCGCTCGATCAGCGGTTGACCACGCACCCGCAGCAGGGGCTTAGGGACGGTGTCGGTCATCGGCCTCAGGCGCTCGCCGCGCCCGGCTGCAAGGATCATGGCTACACGGGGACGTTCGGACAACGCGCTCACGCGAGTGCCCGCTCCTGGGCGCCCGGAAATTCCGGCTCGATGCGTTTGACGATGAAGCCGGCGAACTCCGCCGTCTCAGCGTAGTTCGCGGCTGCGTCCAGGATGTAGCGGAGCACGCGCGGCAGATCCTTGAGGTACTGGGGCTTGCCGTCGCGGTAGTACAGCCGCGCGAAGATTCCCAACACCTTGATGTGCCGCTGCAATCCGACGAGATCGAACCCACGGATGAACTCGGCTTCAGGCAGCGCTGCGGGAAATCCGTTGGCCAGCAGCTGCTCGCGGTACTGCAAAGCCCAAGCCCTTACCCGCCGCGCCGGCCACGCGACATAGCAATCCTTGAGGAGAGACACCAGATCGTAGGTCACAGGTCCCCACACCGCGTCTTGGAAATCCAAAATCCCGGGGTTGTCGGCCGCGGTCACCAACAGATTTCGCGAATGATAATCTCGATGCACGAACGTGGCAGGTTGCGCCAAGGCGCTTTGCGCCAGCGTCTCGAACAGCCGATCCACCATGCCGCGCTCGGCCGCCGTGATCTGCAAGCCGAGATGGCGGCGCAGGAACCACTCCGGCATGAGTTCCATTTCGCGCATCAGCAAGGCGTGGTCATAGCTCGGCAAAGCCCGCGCCGCGGCGTCGTCCGCCGTCTGCATGGTGCAAAGCGCGCCGAGAGCATCCGCGTAGAGCCGATCCGCCGCCTCGTCGGTGTCGAGGGCATCGAGGTATTGCCGGTCGCCCAAATCCGAGAGCAGCAGCAGGCCGCGCTTCAGATCCTTTGCCAGCACCACCGGCGCGTTCAGGCCCATTCCGAGCAATATCCTCGCCACGTTCAAGAACGGTCCGAGACTCTCCTTCCCGGGCGGCGCGTCCATCACGATGTAGGTGTCCTCTCCGCGGGTGACGCGAAAATAGCGGCGAAAACTCGCATCGACGGAGGCAGGCTCGATCCGGCTGCCGGCGAATCCCAAATCGTCGAACACCCATCGAGTCAAATCCCCCAGGCGGGAATCGCTTGCATCCGGTAGACCCATGCTTGACCATTCGCATACCGCAAATGCGGCGGAGTCATTATACCGACTAAGGCGATGCATTTTGTCCATGGCTTTTCGCGTTCGAGCCGCATTCATCATCTTCTGCCTCGCGGCCGCCTCCATGGTCCGCGCCGGAGACATGTGCCCTGCTCCGCCGAAGTACCGCGCGCCTGTCGCTTCCGATATCGCCGCGGACGATCATCGGATTCATGTCGACAGCGATGACGCCACGCTCGACACCGAGGGCAATGCGGTTCTGAACGGCCGCGTCAGGGTCCGTCAGGACGCTCGCACCGTGACCTCGGATTCGGTCAACTACGACCAGAAGACCGGGCGGGTGGTGGTCAGAGGCGCCGTGGATTTCGAAGATCCGAAATTGCGCGTGCGCAGCGACGACGGCCATTACGACATCAACGGCGCCGCAAGCTTCGACCAGGCGAATTTCCAGCTCATGGATCGCAATGGACGCGGCTTCGCGAAAGACATCAATGTGCTCCCGGACGGCAAGGTTAAGCTGGATCAAGTGCGCTATACGACCTGTCCTGTCGGCAACGAGGACTGGATGCTGCAGGCGTCCTCGCTCCATCTCGACACCAAGGTGCAGGAGGGCGTCGCGCGCAATGTGACCATGCGCTTCAAGGATGTGCCGATCTTTTACACGCCGTACATTTCATTTCCCGTGGGCGACGAGCGCAAGAGCGGCCTCTTGTTTCCGAGCTTCGGCCATTCCGGGAACAACGGTTTCGAGCTGCAAGTTCCCTACTATTTCAATCTCGCCCCGAACTACGACCTCACGCTCACGCCCGGCCTCTTGTCGGCGCGCGGCGTGCAGCTCGGTGAGCAGTTTCGCTACCTCACCACGAGCTCCCACGGCCAGGTCGATGCCACCTTTCTACCGAGCGATGCGAAGGCCCGCGGCGACCGCAGCTACATAAGGGTCAGCGACATCACGGACTTCAAGCGGGGCATGCGTTTCGACGCCGATATCGCGAGCGTCAGCGACAGCAGATATTTCGAGGACTTCGCCGTGGGCTCCGACCAGACCAGCGTGACCTTTCTGGAGCGCCGCGCGGACATCCTTTACTACGACGACGTCTGGCGCGTGCGCGGCGAGCTGCAGAACTTTCAAACCATCGACATCACCGTGCCCACGACCTGCGCCGTCGTGACGGCGGCTTCAGTGCCGGCGCTCTGCGACCAGCGGCCCTACTCGCGTGTACCGCGAATAGAGGCGGACGCATTGTGGCCCGTGCCGGGCACGCCGGTGGAGCTCGCTCTGGGCAGCGAGATCGTCAATTTCGTCCGCGAGGTCGGCCCCACGGGAGTGCGCTTCAATGCCGCCCCTGAGATCCGCTGGTCGAGCCGCGGGCCGGGCTATTTCTTCGAACCCGCCATCGGCTACGACTTCACGCAATACGACCTGAAGAACGCCGCCGCCGACGGGCCGAACGCGTCGAGCACGCCCACTCGGAAGCTGCCGTTCGCCCGCGTGGATACCGGACTCGTGTTCGAACGCAACGCCGGTTCGCAGGGCCAACGCACCCTGACCCTCGAGCCGCGCGTGGTCTACAGCTACGTGCCTTACCGCAATCAAGATGGGCTGCCGATTTTCGACACGGGGTTGCCCGACCTGAACCTGACCGAGCTGTTTCGCACCAATCGGTACGTGGGCGAGGATCGCATCGGCGATGCGAACCAGATGGCGGTTGCCCTGACCACACGGCTCTTCGACCACGTGTCGGGGGCCCAGTATCTGTCGGCAACCGTCGGCCAGATTCGCTATTTCTCGACCCCGAAGGTCGGGCTGCCCGAACAGGCGACCGCGGCGGCATCGGCAGTAGCTCTGGTGACCGTACCCGGGGTCAATCCCTTGGGCCTGCCCGGACAAGCGCTGGTGAACTCGCGCGGCCAGATCCTCATGACCATACCCGGACAATATGTCTCAGGGCTGCCCTACCAGTCCTTCCCGCAGGCCTTGGCGGCCACGGCCTTGGGGCAGGCGGCTGTCTTCCCGGCCTCGGATATCGTCGCTGACGTGGCGGTGACGGCGTACAAGCACTTCAGCTTCAATTTCGACTACCTATGGAATCCTTATACCTCGCAGACCGATAAGTCGGAGGTCTCGCTCCAGTATCGCCCCGACCCGACCCGAGTCGTGAATATCGGCTACCGCTTTCAGCAGAACATCCTCACCCAGGGGGTCATCTTGAAACAGTGGGACGGGTCGGTCGCCTGGCCGATCGCCCGGCACTGGAACACGGTGGGGCGCTGGGTATATTCCCTGGAAGACAAGAAAACCGTCGAGCAAGTGGCTGGTTTTGAATACAAAAGCTGCTGTTACCGCGTTCAATTAGTGCAGCGCCGGTATATCACGAACCGTGCCGGAGGACTGGACACCTCGATTGCATTACAATTGGAACTGACGGGCCTAAGTTCGGTCGGAAAACGTGCGGATTCCTTCTTGGAACAATCGATCCGCGGGTACTCAACGCGAGACCCGAATGCCCAGAATCAGGCCCCTTAAGAAGGACGAATTCGAGTGATGCTCAAAATTGCTCTGTCTTGCTCGAGTATTGCCGCGGCAATGCTCTTGCCGACCATGTCCCATGCACAAACCCGGGATATCGGCGTGCACGGTGAAATGCTCGACCGCATCGCCGCCATCGTGAACGACGGCTTGGTGCTGAAAAGCGAGCTGGACGCCCAGATGGACGCGGTCACCAAGCGGCTGCAGGAACAAAAAGTCGAACTGCCCTCGCAGAGCGTGCTCAAGCAGCAGGTGCTCGATCGTTTGATCGTGCAGGAAATTGAGGCGCAGCACGCCAAGCGGGTCGGTTTGACGGTGTCCGACGAGCAGCTGAACAGCGCCTTGCAGGAGATCGCGAGCCGCAACAAGATCGCCTTCGATCAGCTGCCGACGGCGCTTTCGGCTCAGGGCGTCGACTACAAGCAATATCGCGAGAGCATGCGCAAGGAATTGACCTTGAACACCTTGCGGCAACGCGACGTGATTTCCCACATCAACGTCAGTCCGCACGAACTCGAACAGTTTCTCGCGAGGCAACAATCCTCCGCCGCCAACGACGAATTCAACGTATCGCACATCCTCTTGTCGCTGCCGGAAGCCGCCACCCCGCAGCAGCTGGAGGAAATCACGCACAAGGCCCAAGACCTGGCCGCGCGGGCCTCCAAGGGCGAGGACTTCGGCCAGCTGGCGATCGCCAATTCCAATAGCCAGACGGCGCTGGACGGCGGCCAGCTCGGATGGCGCAAAGGCACCCAGCTGCCCCAGTTCATCCTGGATTTGGTCACCCAAATGAAGCCCGGCTCCGTGAGCGCGCCGGTGCGCACCCCGAGCGGCTTTCACATCGTCAAGCTCAATGAACGGCGCAGCGGCGAAGCGCAGGTCATCATCAACCAAATTCATGTCCGGCACATCCTGATGAAGACGAACGAGCTGGATGACGACGAAACGGTCCGTCAGAAACTGAGCAAGCTGCGCGACCGTATCTTGAAGGGCGAGGATTTTGCCGGCCTGGCGTCCACCAATTCGGCGGATCCGGGCTCCGCACCGGACGGCGGGGATCTGGGCTGGAGCGGGCCCGGCACATTCGTGCCGGAATTCGACAAGGCGATCGCGGACCTCAAAGCCAACGAGATCAGCGAGCCGTTCAAATCACGGTACGGCTGGCATATCGTACAGATGTTGGGGACTCGCACCTACGACAGCACCGACGATGTGCGCCGCCAGCGTGCGTTCGCCGCCATACGCGAGAGCAAGGCGGACGAAGAGACCGAGTTGTGGCTGCGCCGCCTCTTCGTCAGCTCCGTCGAAATCAAGATGTAGTGTACATACCGCGGATCGTCATCACGTCGGGCGAACCCGCAGGCATAGGGCCGGATGCCTGCGTCGTTTTGGCGCAAGCGCCGTGGGAAGCCGATCTCGTGGTGGCCGGTGATGCCGGGTTGCTGGCGGACACGGCGCACACCTTGAGCTTGCCGCTCACGATTGAGCGCTACGAATCGTCGCAGCAGCCGGCCGCGCATCGCGCGCGCACTCTCAAGGTCATGCATATGCCGACCGTTCGAGCCGTGCTTCCCGGGCAGCCGGACGCGGGCAATGCCGCTTACGTGATCGGCATGCTGGACCGCGCCTGCGACGGCTGCATGAACGGTGAATTTGCAGCCATGGTGACCGCGCCCGTCCAGAAGAGCACCTTGATGGATGCCGGCTACACGTTCATCGGACATACCGAGTATCTCGCGGCCAGGACGCGCGCGGCTCTTCCGGTCATGCTGCTGCTCAACGATCAATTGCGGGTGGCGCTGGTGACGACTCATTTGGCGCTCGCCGACGTGCCGCGTGCCATCACGCGCGAGCGGCTGCGCACCACCCTGCGTATCGTCAATATGGATATGGAGCGCCACTTCGCCTGTGGCAAGCCGAGAATCGCCGTGCTGGGACTCAATCCGCACGCGGGCGAGGCCGGACATTTGGGCCGCGAGGAAATCGACGTGATCGAGCCTGTGATTCGAGAGCTCCGCGCGGAAGGCTTGAACCTTCAGGGACCCGTGCCGGCGGACACGGCCTTTACTCCCCAATTCCTAAAGTACCACGACCAGGGTCTGCCGGTGATCAAGCACGTGGGATTCGGCAATGCCGTGAACATGACCCTGGGACTGCCGATTGTGCGCACCAGTGTCGATCACGGAACCGCATTGAGCTTGGCGCGAACCGGCAAAGCGGATGTCGGCAGCCTGCGTGCTGCCTTGAAGCTCGCCGTCGACTTGGCCGGCGTGGGTTCCGTTCATGCCGGTTCGTAAGCGATTCGGCCAGCATTTTTTGCATGATCCCGCAGTGATCCGGCGGATCATCGACACCGTGGCACCCCAAGCCTGCGAGCGCATCGTCGAGGTAGGGCCCGGGCGCGGCGCATTGACCTGGGGACTTCTGGAGCGTGCCAAGCGCTTGGACGTGATCGAGATCGACCGCGATCTAGCCCAGGCGCTGCAGGCCGATCCGCGGGCCAAGAGCGGACTTCATGTGCACGTCGAGAATGTGCTCGACACGGATTTCATCCGCCTGCGTGGCACGGGCGAGCCTTTGCGCGTCGTCGGCAACCTTCCCTACAACATCTCGACCCCTCTGCTGTTTCGCCTGCTGACGCAGCGTGCCGCCATCTCGGACATGTATTTCATGCTGCAGAAGGAGGTCGTGGATCGCATGGCCGCGCAGCCGGGAACCAAGGATTACGGGCGTTTGACCGTCATGCTCGCGGCTGTCGCCGAGGTCGAAGGTCTCTTCGATGTCGGTCCCGGCGCATTCCAGCCGCGCCCCAAGGTGTGGTCCGCGATCGTGCATCTTCGGCCCGCGGAGAACCCCCGCTTCGATATCGGCGACGACGGCGCGCTGCGCACCCTGGTGACGGCGGCGTTCTCCCACAGGCGTAAAACCCTGCGCAATTCACTGAAGGGCCTGCTCGCCGGGCAGGATATCGAATCCTGCGGTATCGATCCGCAATTGCGCCCGGAGACGCTCGCGCCGGCGCAATTCGGCGTGCTCGCCGCCCATTACTCCCGAATGGTCGGCTATACTTGAAGCCGCATGGCGCGATACAAGAAGCTGTTGGTGCTGCTGGACCTGTCGGAAGACAGCGAACAGGTTGCCGTCGCCGGACGGGATCTGGCGGCGCACTCGAACGCTTCGGTGGTAGTCTTGCACGTCGTGGAATTCGTACCGGTCGAACCCTTGGGCGAATCGCTGATGCCGACGGTGCAAATCGAGGACGAGCTGATGAATCGCTCGCGCGCGAAGCTGGAAGAATTCATCGCGCGCCTGGGACTCACCAACACCACGGGTCGAGTCGAGGCCGGCAACACCAAGTCGGAAATTCTCCGCGTTGCGGAAGAAGAGAAGGTGGATCTCATCATTCTCGGCAGCCGTGAGCGCCACGGGCTGGCCATCTTGGTGAATTTCACGGAAGACACGGTCCTGCACGCCGCGCACTGCGACGTGCTGGCGGTCCGCTTGAAGTAATGCGATGTACGCCATGACATCCGACCCGGCAAATCCCGTCATTCGTGTTGAGGTTGAGACCTCCTATATCGAGGAACAGTCCGACCCGCGCGACAAGCGCTTCGTCTTCTCGTACACCATTACCATACGGAACGAAGGTCGGGTGCCGGCGCGTCTGCTGACGCGCCACTGGATCATTACGGATGCGAACGGCAACGTGAAGGAGACGCGCGGCGACGGCGTGGTCGGCGAACAGCCTTATCTCAAGCCGGGTCAGGGATTTCGCTACTCGAGCGGCGCGGTGATCGAAACGCCGGTGGGCACCATGCAGGGGAGCTATCAGATGGTGGCGGATGACGGACAGCAGTTCGATGCGCCGATCGCTCCGTTCAGACTGGCGATGCCCGGAGTGCTGCACTAGGAGCCTGTCCGGCTAATGATGCGCCTACTGCGGCCGACCGCTTCGCTATCCCTGCTTCGCAGTCGGACCGGGCTGGCCATCCTGGCCAGCCGTGCGACGCATGCGTCGCACCCCCCCGTCGGCATCTTGCTGCGATCGTTTCGCTTACATAGTCCCCGCTATGCGTGCGAAACGATCGCAGCAATCTGCTCGACGTGGGTCATTGCGCTGCGCAGTCCCTGCTCCGCGCAAGCCCTGAGTGGCCATCCCTGGCCACTCGTGCGACGCATGCGTCGCACCCTCGTAACGGCGATCATTAGCCGGACAGGCTCCAGCTCCATGGACGGCTGATGGCGCTGTACGCAATCGGCGACGTGCAGGGCTGCGACGCGGAGCTCGGCGCCCTGCTCGGCGCCTTACGATTCTCCGCGGACCGCGATCGACTTTGGTTTGTCGGCGACCTGGTCAATCGCGGGCCCGATTCGCTGGCGGCGCTGCGCAGAATTCGCGCTCTGGGCGATGCGGCGACGGTCACCCTCGGGAATCACGATCTGCACTTACTGGCCGTGGCTTTCGGATCCGCCCGCGCCCGCAGCGACGATACCCTGAGCGAGATTCTGGCCGCGCCCGATCGGGATGGCCTGCTCGAATGGCTCGCGGGGCGGCCGCTCCTTCACGAAGATCACACGCTGAACATGTGCATGTTGCACGCAGGTTTGGCGCCGCAATGGGATCTGGCCCAGGCGAGGCAGTGCGCCCGCGAGTTCGAACAAGCCCTGCGGCGCGATCCCGAAAGATTGTTGGACCCCCTGTACGGCGATCAACCGGACCGCTGGGACGATGCCCTCGCAGGCGAGCAACGCCTGCGATTCATCGTGAATTGCTTTACGCGCCTGCGCTACGTCGACGCGGATGGCCGGTTGATGTTGCGGGTCAAAGGATCGCCCAAGAAATCGCAGACTGAATCGCTGTTTCCGTGGTTCGAGGCGCCCGCGGCGCGCTGGCGCGGACCGCGCATCGTCTTCGGTCATTGGTCGACCCTGGGGTTTTTCAACAATGCCGACGTCACGGGCCTCGACACGGGTTGCGTGTGGGGAGGCACCCTGACTGCGTTGCGATTGGACGACCCCGATGCAAGGCCTGTCCAGGTGCCCTGCGCGGCCCCCGGGGGACGCTAGCGGAAAGGCGATTGCGGCGAAGTTTCGCGGCGCCGTTATAATGGGACGATGCGCATAGCTCCGCCCTTCAATCTGCAGCGATGGATCGAACAGAACCGCGATTTGCTCAAGCCGCCGGTGGGCAACAAATTGCTGTTTCAGGACAGCGCCTTCATCGTCATGGCCGTGGGCGGCCCCAATTCGCGCAAAGACTTTCATCATGACCCGAGCGAGGAGTTCTTCTTCCAACTGGAGGGGGACATGCTGCTCAAAACCGTGCAGGACGGGCGCATGACCGACCTACCCATCCGCCAGGGCGAAGTATTTCTGCTGCCCGCGGAAGTACCGCATTCGCCGCAGCGTCCGGCGGGCAGCGTCGGAATCGTCGTCGAACGACGCCGCAATCCGGATGAACTGGATGGCTTCTCATGGTATTGCGAGCACTGCGGGCATCGCCTGTATCTGGAACGCGTTGCCGTGCGCAACATTGAAACACAGCTGCCGGAGATTTTTTCCCGATTCTATTCGAGCGTTTCGCATCGCACCTGCGCCGTCTGCGGCACCGTCATGGAGGCTCCGGGCAAGTGACGCTCGACCGGGCAGGCGCACTGGCCCAGGACGCAGCCGATCCATTGGCGTCCTTCGCCGCGCAATTTCATCACCCTTTCGACCGCTCAGGAAGACGATTGGTGTATCTCTGCGGCCACTCGTTGGGGCTTCAGCCCAAATCGGCGGCGCAGTATGTCGAACAGGAGTTGAAGGACTGGCAGCGCTTGGGAGTGCTCGGGCACCACGCCGCGGTGCGTCCGTGGATCCGCTATCACGAACAGGCTGCTGCGCCGCTCGCGGCCCTCGTCGGCGCCGATGAGGGCGAAGTGGTCGCCATGAATTCGCTGACGGTCAATCTGCATTTGATGATGGTGAGTTTCTTTCGGCCCCACTCTTCGCGCAATCGGGTGCTGATCGAGAAATCGGCGTTCCCCTCGGACCGCTACGCCGTCGTATCGCAGCTGGCTTTTCACGGACTGAATGCGGCCGAGCATCTGATCGAGATCGAGCCGCGTCCCGGCGAGAGAACGCTGAGGACCGCGGACGTGATACATCGCATCGAGCAGGAGGGCGCCGCCCTGGCGCTGGTTCTCCTGCCCAGCGTTCAATATCTCACCGGACAATGCTTGGACCTCGCTCCCATGATCGACGCCGCGCGCCGTGCCGGCGCCGTGGTCGGCCTGGACCTCGCTCACGGCATCGGCAACACGCTGTTGAACCTGCACGAGTGGAATGTCGATTTCGCCGTCTGGTGCAGCTACAAGTATCTCAATGCCGGTCCCGGTGCCATCGGCGGCTGTTTCGTCCATGAGCGCCATGCCCGCGGCGTCGATAGGCCGCGGTTCGCCGGCTGGTGGGGACACGACCCCGTCGTGCGGTTCCAGATGGGACCCGAGTTCCATCCGATTCCGGGCGCGCAGGGTTGGCAAATCAGCAATCCGCCCGTGCTTTCCGCGGCGCCGCTCCTCGCGTCGCTGGAAATCTTTCAGCGCGCAGGAATTCGCCGGTTGCGCGAGAAGTCCATTGCCTTGACCGGATACCTGCAGCGTCTCATCGAAACCCTGTCGCCGGGCCTGGTGGACATCGTCACGCCGAGCGCTGCCCCGGAGCGCGGCTGTCAGCTGAGCTTGCGGATCGCGCGCTCGCACACCGCCGCCAAGCGCTGCCATGAACTGCTGACGGCGGCGGGGGTGGTGGCCGATTGGCGGGAGCCGGATGTGCTGCGGCTCGCGCCCATCCCGCTCTACAACTCGTACAGCGATGTGTTCACGGCTGTTGAAGCCCTGTCGCAAGCCATGGGTCCGTGAAGGTGGATCGCCCCGCGGTTCGCATCGTCGGCGCGGGACCCACCGGGGCACTGCTTGCCATCCTATTGCAGCGCCGCGGCCACGCCGTGGAACTCTACGAAACCAGGCCCGACCCGAGAGGCCGTCCGCCCGAATCAGGACGATCCATCAATCTGGCATTGGCGGATCGCGGGATACACGCCCTGCAATTGGCGGGAGTGTTCCGGGATCTCGAGCAAGCGCTCCTGCCGATGCGCGGACGGCTCATTCATGATGCCGAGGGAGGTACATCCCTGCAGCCCTACGGACAACGGCCCAATGAACTGATCTACTCGATCTCGCGGCATCGGCTGAACCAGACCCTGCTCGAGGTTGCGGCTCGGCAGCCGGGGGTCACCGTTCACTTCGAGCATCGATTCGAGAGCGCCGAATTCGACGAGGGAACCGCGCTCATACGCGATCTGCGCCGTGACCGTCTGATCAGCGTACCCATGGAGCCCTTGTTGGCGACCGACGGCGCAGGCTCATGGATGCGCCGGAGCATGAACTCGGCGCACTTGATCGACGCGCACGAGACCGATCTTGAGCACGGCTACAAGGAGTTGTCCATACCGGCCGATGCGGCGGGACGCCATCGAATGGCCAAAGATGCATTGCACATCTGGCCGCGGGGCAACTTTATGTTGATTGCGCTGCCGAACGAGGACGGCAGTTTCACCGCGACCTTGTTCCTGGCCAAGCATGGCGAGGTCAGCTTCGAAAGTTTGGCCGAGCCGGCCGCCATCGAGCGATTCCTGTCGCAGAATTTTCCCGACGCACGCGAATTGATGCCCGATCGTATTGCGGAATTCAATGATCACCCGGTCGGGTTTCTGGGGACGGTGTCGGCCCGCCCCTGGCATCATCAGGGCATGACGGCGTTGATCGGCGATTCGGCGCACGCCATCGTGCCGTTTCACGGCCAGGGTATGAATTGCTGCTTTGAAGACTGCGTGGAATTCGACGCCTGCGCCCTCGAGCATGCTTCGTGGGAGAGGGTATTCGGGGAATTTGGCGCCCTGCGCAAGCCCAACACCGACGCGATTGCGGTCATGGCTCTCGACAACTACCTGGAAATGCGCGAACGCGTGGCCCACCCCAAGTTCCAGTTGCAGCAGGCGCTGTCGTTGGAACTGGAAAGGCGCTTCCCGCAACGCTTCATTCCGCGCTATTCAATGGTGATGTTCCACCACGAGATCCCCTACCAAACCGCGCTCCAGCGTGGGACGGTGCAGGCAGAGCTTTTGGACGAATTGACGGCGGGCACAGCGTCGACCTTGAGCGACATCGATTTCGAGCGCGCGGAACGAGAGATCCGCGCCAGGCTCACGCCGCTCAACTGACGCTGCCGGATCCCATCCGCTCGAGGGTAATGAAGCTGTAGGCGTACGCATTCCTGTCGTCGGCTTCGTGGCGCTCGTGCGACGACGCCTTCCATTCCCCGCCGCGCCAACCCGCGAAAATCGTATCGCCGTCCTCGATCTGTGCGTGAATCAGGGTGAGATGGATGCGGCCGGCGAGCGGCAGGCACTGCCGGTAGATTTCCGCGCCGCCGATCACCATCAGCGCGGGCTCTGCGCCCGCCGCCATGCGCGCGTCGGCGAGCGATTTCACGACCACGCAATCGCTCGGGGAAAATCCCGCCGAACGGCTCAGCACGATGTTCGTTCGCCCCGGCAGCGCCTTGCCGATGGACTCGTAGGTCCTGCGCCCCATCAGCACGGGCTTGCCGAGCGTGAGGGATTTGAAATGCCGCAAATCCGCCGGCAGGTGCCACGGCAGCTGATTGCCGCGGCCGATGACATCGTTCTCCGCCACGGCGACCACCAATTCGAGGGCGGCTGCCGGCGCAGCCGCCCCTGCATTCGATGCGACACTCATGGCGAATTTATACGCCGGCAGCGTTAAACTCGCCAGCCGCGCGCCAAGGCGGCCTGAATCCTTCTTACAATCGAGCGGCGACGGCCGGATGCGCGGCATCCAGCGGGATCGGCGACAAGGCGACGACGGCGCCATGCGCATCCGTGGAGCAGCTCGCGCGCGCAATCGGCAACCCGGTCTTCAGATCGTTGGCGTTCAAATCGAAGGTGTATTCGCGGGTATAGAACTCGAGCATCGAGCCGGCGAACTCATTGGATCGATAGGCCAGTTTGAACGCAGGAGCGGCGGCACCGGGCGCTGCGAGGCTGGTTGCGAAGGCGCGCGCGCAGGCATTCAGCGCAGCTTTCTCAGGCGATGCATTGGAGATGGCGGGCGTGAGTCCGGCGATCGATGCGAGCGCCAGACCGAGACCGATATGTCGAGACTTCATGGTGGTATTCCTTGATGGCCAAAAATACCAACACCCCATCTGAACCATAAGCAGGACTCAGGGCCCGGACAAACGAGAAAATTCCCGCGTCGTCAGAATTTTTTTCACCTATATGAGCATGTCTCGCCCGTGTGAGCGGGTTCACATTCAAGCAACACTGCACTTGGCGAGGATCCACTGCGTCAGCTCCTGCAGGTCCTCGCGCGCGCGGTCCTCGGGCCTGTGCAATAAGACGTAACTCTCGTTGGTGGTCAATTCCGCATCGAATAATTTCACCAGGCCGCCCGCAACGAAGCGATCGGCGCTCAGGCGCGATGCGACCAGAGCCACGCCGACGCCCTGCTCGGCGGCCGGTTCGATTCCCAAACCCGCCGCCCAGCGTTCCCACGCATCGCGCCGCTCTTCGTGCACCAGCAGAGTTTTGCCGTTGAGATCCGCATAAGAATCGATGGGATTTTCCAGTAGAAAGGCGGGCGAACAAGCGGCGATGAAGCTCTGCGCAAACAGCTCGTGCACGGTCAATCCCTCCCAGGGACCGGCCCCCACCACGATCGACAGGTCCGCCTCCGGCGGATGTGTCTTGGTCGTTGCAAACGTGGTCTCGATGCGAATATCCGTTTCTTCGCGGGCCTGCGAAAAGGAAGCCAGGCGCGGCAGCAGCAATTCGTTGGCGAAAAACGGCGGCACATTCAGCCGGATGATGGTGCGCCCGTAGCGGACTTGGAGTTGCTCGGTGACCGATTCGAGCTTTGCGAAAATATCGTTGATGTGCTCGAGATAGTGGGCGCCGGCGTCGGTCAAGGTGAGCGTGCGCACTCCGCGTTCGAACAGGGCGACGCCGAGCTGTTCCTCGAGCGCCTTGATCTGGTGGCTGACGGCGGACGGAGTGACGAACAATTCCTCGGCGGCGGCCTTGAAGCTCTGCAGCCTGGCGGCGACCTGAAAGGTCTTCAAAAACTTGAGCGAAGGCAAGCGCATAAGGTCAACCAAATACTTGAACAGGGGCGTGAATACCGTTGCGGCCCCTCACGGCATACTTTCGCTATACTACACTAAGCAGCCTAAGCAATATTCGTGCCAGGCGTGGAAATGCCGTATCAGGGGCCATGTCCCGACATAAACTCGCTGACTGCCATGTTCGCGGGCGTCCGGCGGCACGGATCGCACGATAGTAGCGCAAGGACCATTGCGAATTGATTTCTCCGACTGTGACAAACGTCATCACGGCCAGCTTCGGCTCGGCCCGGCGTCCACGCAGCCTCTTATAAAGGGCCGAAGGGTCCGCGCAGGGCGCGTTACCGCGGTCAGTGGATGGCGATCTGCTGAACCCCAAAACTGAAACTCGTGCCGCCGTTGGAAGGCACGCAATTCGTCATGGCGCCGACCGCATCCACAGAGCATAAGTCAATGTTGCCGGTGCCATCATTCACGTAAGCCTGGCTCCCCTTGATGACGACATCGGTCGGTGCGCCGCCTATGTTGGATGCTGCGCAAGCGGCAAAAGTGCCGACGGGATTGATCGAGCATACGCTGACGGTGCCATTGCCTTGGTTCGCGATGTAGGCGTAGCCGCCCGACAGAGTTATGCCGTACGCACCCGAGAATATGCCGCCCGCGCTGGCGCAGTTGGCCAGGCCGCCCGAGGCGCCGATTGCACACACGTCGACGGTCGTGGGATCGACGCTGACGTAGGCGAAGCTCGCGTTTGCCGCGATCCCCGCGGTCCCGAGTCCTGAACTTTGGGTGCAAAGGGACAATGTCCCGTTGACGCCGATGGAACACGTGGTGACACCACCCGTGGGATTCGCATTTGTCGCGTACAGCGTGTTGCCATTGATGGCCAATTGCAACGGATTTTGAAAATTGCCGCCCTCGCTCGCACAACTTGACAGACTACCGTCGATCCCCACGTTGCAGAGGTAGACGGCACTGCTGCCGTAGTCCGCCACATAGGCAGAACTGCTGCCGTTGAACACGATACCCGTAGGGGCGCTAATCCCGGTGCCCGTCTGTGCGCAGGTCGACAAGGTTCCGTCGGTGTTCAACAAACAATCGTACAAAGCACCCGCGGGTGGTGTGAGTTGCGTGAGTTGCGCAACGTAAAGATGCGGCGGCATCGCGCGGTACGCAATGTTCAGCGAGCCGGTCTTGGCCACACCGGCATCATTCTGGTACGCGTAGCTCAGGGTAAGCGTTCCGTTGCCCGCCGCGGTAGGCGCATACGTCAAGGGCAACTGGCAGCCATTGCCGCTGCTGAGGCTGCTGCACGTGAAGGAGGTAGCGGTGCTGCTCCAGCCCGCCGGCAAAGCGGTCAAATTGGTGGTCAGCGTAAGCGCCGTCGCGGGACCACCGTCGTCGGTGGTGAAATTCACGATGACCGACTGGCTGCCCCCGCCGACGACGGCGTTGATCTGACCGGTCGGAGACGCCGCAGCGACGATGTTATTTTGCGGGGTGGCGACATAGGCGATGGTGAGCGACCCGCTCGTGTTGGGCACGGTCGCGTTATCGACGAAAACGTAATCAAGCGTCAGAGTGCCGCTGCCCACCGCGACCGGAGCAAAGGTCAGATTGAGAACACAGCCGCTGCCCGTGCTGACGGACGCGCAGGCAAAGGTGGTCGGACCGCTCCAGCCGGCCGGAAGCGTTCCTAGACTGCCCGAGATTCCGAAACCGGATATGGCTCGGCCATCGCTCGAGGTGAAGGTAATGCTGATCGTCCGCTTCACGCCGACGATGACCGATACCGTACCGGCGACCGAGGGCGTACCA
>WNFL01004947.1_pt3 | contig 20398 bp, 19 predicted proteins | sample 5400361 | NCBI WGS metagenome assembly WNFL01 (sample SAMN13153351, study PRJNA577476) | soil metagenome | isolation source: 40 cm soil on Douglas fir-dominated hillslope | place: USA:California | collected 2013-09-17
GGCCGCCGAGGGGCTCGGCCGATTCCCGGATTCGGCGCGCCTGATGCAGCCGATGGTGGAGCGGCGGCCTCTCGAGGAGGGCCAGGTGCTCCGGTACCTGAGCCTCACCGCGCAGGCCGGCCGCCTGGACGACGGGCTCCGCGTGCACCGCCGCTTCGCGGCCTCGGCGAGCCCCGCCTACCGGGCGAAGGCGGGCCGCATCCTGATGGATCTCGGCAAGTACCCGGACGCGGTCGCGGAGTACGAGGCGGTCCTCGCGGCGGCCCCGGGCGACGGCGACGACGCGGTGGCCGCGCGGCTGGCGCTGGCCCAGCTCTACGACTGGACGGGGGCGGGCGAGCCCGCGCTCCGGCAGTGGGAGAGCCTCATGCGCGCGCGCCCGCGGGATCCGCGGGTGCTGCGCGAGGTCGGCCGGCGCAGCCTCGCGCTGTCGCGCAACGAGGTGGCCCTGCGCGCCTATCGCTCGCTGCTCGACGTGCAGCCCGACGACGCGGAGGCGCTCAAGCGGGCCGGGCAGCTCATGGCGTGGAGCCACGACGCGCGCGGGGCCCGGACCGCGCTCGAGCGCTTCAATCGCGTGAAGGGCGGCGACTACGAGGTGCACTACCTCCTGGGCGAGCTCTACGCGGCCGACCGGGATGAGGAGCGCGCGCGCCTCGAGTACGAGCGGGCCCTCCGGCTCCTGCCCGCCCGCCCCCGCTGACCTGGGGCGCCGCGCCCTCCTCCCTTGAACGCGGCGGACGCCGCCGCCATACTCCTTCGGTGACCCCGCTTCGCCTCGCGTGTGCCGTCTGGCTCCTGTGCCTGACCCTGGGTGCCCCGATCACCGTCGCGCGCGCCCAGGCGCCGCCCGAGGCCCCCGCCCCGTTCGAGGCCGAGATGATGCGGGCGCGCATCCTGGCGCGCCTGGGCATGATCGAGGAAGCGCTCGCGGCGTATCGCGCGCTGCTCGAGCGCCACGGGGAGGATCGCGCCCTGCGCGAGGACTACGCGGAGCTCCTCGTGGACGCCGGGCAGCTCGACCAGGCCGGTCCGGTGGTGGATCGCTACCTGGCCGACGATCCCGCCTCCGCGCGGCTGCGCCGGTTGAAGGCCCGGCTCGACCTGGCCCGGGGCGCGCCCGCCGAGGCGGGCCGTCGCCTCGACGCGCTGGCGCGCGAGCAGCCGCGCGACGCCGGCCTCACCGCGGACCTGGCCGCCGCCGAGCTCGGCGCGGGCCGGTGGAGCCGGGCGCTCGATCTCTACGGGCGGATGCTGGATGCGGATCCGGAGAACCGCGAGGTCCTGGCCGCCTACCGCGAGATCCTCCTCGCCCACGCCCCGCGCGTCGAGCTGATCCACTCCACGCTGCTCCAGACCGCGGCCACGCACCACGTGGAGGAGGCGGCGTGGCGCGGCTGGCTGGCCGACCGCTGGTGGCTGCGGGCCGGCGCCCGGTACGGCAGCTATCACCAGGACCCGGTGGTGGGCCGGTCCGCGTTCAGCGAGGAGGTGTGGACCGCGCTGGCCACGGTCGGCTTCCAGCCCACGCGCGCGCTCTCGCTCTGGGCCGGGCTCGAGGAGTCGCGGCGCCGCGAGGACATCTACCGCACCGTCGGGCGCCTCGGCGCCGCCTACGACGACGCCAAGGCCACCAGCGCGACGGTGGACGTGGCGATCCGCGAGCTGCTCACCAATCCGGTGGCCGCGATTCCGCGGAACGGATCGACCGACCGGGTGACGGTGGACGTGGCCCGGCGCGTCCTGGTCCCGGTGGTGCTGGGCGCCCACTACGACTTCCGCCACTACCGCGTGTCCGGCGAGGAGCTGGGCGACCGCTGGGAGGCGGCGGGGCGGGCCGAGCTCGAGCTGGTGCGGAGCCGCGTGCAGGTGACGCTGATCCCGCAGGTATTTTTTGCCCGGTACACGCCGACCGCGGGCGATGCCCTGCGCGAGGCGGTCTCGTTCATCAAGCGCGAAGACGTCCTGGGCATCGGGACCGTGGTGGGCTGGGACGTGACGCCCGCGGTGCGCCTGCAGGCCGGCGCGGTCGGGCGCCGCGACCTGTTCCGCGCGATCACGTCGTGGGAGGTCAACGGGGAGGGCCGGTGGCGAATTCGCCCCTGGCTGGAGGGGCGCGTGCTCTATACTCGCAACACCGAGTCCACCACGGTGGGCGGCCAGGAAGAATTCTTCCTCGGCCGTCTCGACATCCTGTACTGATGACACCTACGTCGCGGCGTTCGAGGATCCTGCTGCTGGCGGCCGCGCTGCTGACCGCGTCCGGATGCGCGAGCGCGGTCCAGGAGTGGGTGAAGCCCGGCGCCGGTCGGGTCGGCCGCGTCGCGGTGCTCGCCTTCGAGAACCAGACCACCGCGCTGCGGGCCGGACAGGCCACCGCCGATCTCCTCGTCACCGAGCTGCTCGCCACCGGGGTGATCGCGGTGATGGACCCGAGCGAGGCCGCCGACCTCCTCCGCCGCGAGAACCTGGACCCCGCCGACGCGGGCCGCCTGCCGTCCGCGCAGCGGATCGGCCGGCTCCTGCAGGTGAGCCACGTGCTGCAGGGCTCGGTGACCGAGTATCGTTACAAGCCCGGCCTCTCCGAGACGCCCGCGGTCGGCGTCACCGCGCGGCTCGTGGAGGTCGCCTCGGGGGAGGTGGTGTGGAGCGCGAGCCACGCCCGCCTCGGCTCCTCGTGGATCCGCGAGGACGGGCTCGCGCGCGTCGCGCAGCAGGTGGCCCACGACATGGCCGCCCATCTGACGGGCGCCCTGGGCGACGCCCGGGCGCGGTAAGCGCCGGGTGCTCGTGCTCGAGCTGGGCGGCGGGCTCCTCGTGCTCGCCGTCGTCAACCTGCTGCTGCGGCCAAAGGACCCGGGCTTCCTCGCGGTACAGCCGAACCCGGCCCTCCTGCTCGTCGCGGTGCTGGCCTGCCGTCACGGCCTGCGCGCCGGACTCGTGAGCGGGCTCGCGACCGCGGCCCTCGTCTCCGGGTGCATCGTGGCGCGTCTCGAGTACCTGACCTTCACCGAGCTGCGCACGCTCGGGCACTACCTGACGCCGCTCCTGCTGATCGGCACCGGCTTCGGGCTCGGCGCCCAGCGGGAGGCCCTGCGCCGCGCCGAGCGCGCGCGGGAGAGCCGCGTCGAGGCGCTCGAGCACGAGCTGGCCGACCAGGCGGTGCGCTTCATGGCCGCCACCGAAGCCAAGCACGAGCTGGAGCGGCGGGTGGCCGACGAGCGCGCGTCGCTCTCGAGCCTCTACACCGCGGCCCGCGCCCTCGAGACGCTCGACGCGGAGCGGCTCTACCCGGCGATCGCGCTCACCGCGCGCCGGTTCCTGCAGGCCGACGCCTGCCAGTGCTACGTGCTGGAGGGCGAGCTGATGCGCCTGCGCGCCGCGGAAGGACCCGCCCCCGCGCGGTCCGAAATCCCTCCCGACGACGGGCTGGTCGGCCTGGCCGTCCGCCTCGGCCGCCCGGTGAGCGTGCGCGACGCCACCGCCATCGGCTCCCTCGACGATCTCCACGGGGCGAGCCTGCTGATGGCGGCCCCCCTGCTGGGTCCGCAGGGCACCCTGCTCGGCTGCATCACGGTGACGTCGCTGCCCTTCCTGCGTCTCACCCCCGCGTCGCTCGATCGCCTCGGCCTGGTCGCGGACTGGGGCGCGCGGGTGCTCGCGAACGCGCGGACCCATCAGGAGACCCGGGCGCGCACCATCGAGGACGACCTGGTGGGCGCCTACACCTACGCGTACTACGAGCGCCGGCTCCACGAGGAAGAGGTGCGCGCCGACCGCTACGGCCGCCCGCTCGCGGTGGTCGTCTTCCGCGTCCACCGCTTCGGAGCGGTGGCGCCGGAGCGCCGCATCGAGCTGGGGCGCGTGCTCTCGCTCGTGTTCTCGCGCACGCTGCGCGACGTGGACATCGTGTGCCGCTACGCCACCGAGGACTCCTTCGCGATCATCCTGCCCGAGACGCCGCCCGCGCACGCCGAGGTCGTCGTCGAGCGCCTGTCGCGCGAGATCGGCAACTTCCACTTCGCCCCCTACGCCGACGAGACGGAGGACCTCGAGTTCTCGGCCCGCGTCCTCGCGGTGCGCGAGCGTCCCGGGGGAGTGACGTCCTGATCGCCGCGCTCCCGGCGGGCTGGCTCGCGGAGGCGATCGCGCTCGCGGTCGCGCTCGCGGGTCCCGCGTGGTGGCCCCTGGCCCTCGCCGTGCACGCGGCCGCGGCCTGGCTCGCCGGCCGCGGGCTGGGGGACGGGCGCCGCGACGCCCGGTTCCTCGCGGGCGCGCTCGTGCTCTCGCTGCCGGGCCTCGGCCTGGTCGGGCTCAGCGCGATCCGGTTCTGGCGCAGGCGCGCCGCGCCCTCCGGGATCTACGCGGGGGCCCACTCGGAGATGGCGGGCCTGCCCGGTCCCGGCCAGTCTCCCGAGCCGGTGGACCGCGTCCTCGACTGGCTGCAGGCCCAGGTCTCGGTGCAGCCGGTCGCGGATCTCATCCGCGCCGCCGACCCGCGCACGCAGCGCTGGGGCGTGGGGCTGCTCGCCAAGCGCGGAGACGGCGCCGCGGTGGAGCTCCTGCGTGAAGCTCTCGGTGCCGATGACCGCGACACGCAGATCGCGGCCTCCGGCGCGCTGCAGCGGGTGGAGGAGCGGCTGGTGGCGCGGATCGCACAGGCGCAGGAGCAGCTCCGGCTCGATCCGGAGTCGCCCGAGCGCCTCGTGGCGGTGGGCGACGCGTGCGTGGCCTACCACGAGAGCCGTCTCCTGGAGGCGGCGATGGGCCGCCACTGGCTCGGGGAGGCGGAAGCCGCCTACCGGGCGGCGCGCGCGCGCCGCCCGGAGTGGCCCGCGCCGGCCGCGGCGCTGGCCCGGGTGCGGCTGGCCCAGGGCGAGGTCGCGGAGGCGGAGGCGCTGGCCGCGGAGGCGCGCACGGCCGCGCCGTCCACCGAGGCGGACCTGCTCCTCTCGGAGATCTTCTTCGCCCAGGGCCGGTGGGCCGAGCTGCGGACGCTGTCGCGCGACGCGGTCGCGGCCGGCCGCGCCGACGACACGCTGCGCTGGTGGGCGGGGGAGCCCGCGGCGTGACCACCACGACCCCGCCCGCCGACGTCTGCCTGATCCTGGAGGGCACGTATCCGTACGTGACCGGCGGGGTGTCGGCGTGGATCCACCAGCTCGTCAACGCGCTCCCCGAGCTGCGCTTCGCGATCTTCCACATCTCGGCGACGAGCGGGGAGGTGCACGAGCCGCGCTACACGCTGCCGCCCAACGTGGTGAGTCTCGTGGACGTGGGCATCCACGGCGGTGACGAGCCGGCGGGCCAGAGCCACGCGATGGATCCCGCCTCGTGGGAGAAGATCTTCCAGTATCACGAGGAGCTCAAGGACGGCCGTGCCGACGGCCTCGGCGACCTCCTGAGCCGGATCTCGCCCCACCAGGGCGCCGGTCCGTCGGTCCACGACTACATCTACGGCAAGCCGTCCTGGGACATCGTGCGGCGCCTCTACGAGGGCCGGGCCTCCCACATCTCGTTCCTCGACTACTTCTGGACGTGGCGCTTCACCCACCTGCCGATATTCCGGCTGCTGCACGCGCCGGTGCCGGAGGCCGCCCTCTACCACACCGTCTCCACCGGGTGGGCCGGGCTGGTGGCCGCGACCCAGCGGGTCCGCCACGACCGGCCGATGCTGCTCACCGAGCACGGCATCTACTCGCGCGAGCGGCGCATGGAGATCGACCAGGCGGAGTGGATCTACGTGCAGCGCCAGGCGCCCATGACCCTGTCGGCCGGGCCCGGCTTCTTCAAGGAGCTGTGGACCCGGCTCTTCGAGCACCTCTCGCGCATCACCTACGCCCACGCCGACCGCATCGTCACGATCTTCGAGGGCAACCGCCAGGCCCAGATCCGCGACGGGGCGGACCCGGCCAAGACGCTGGTGGTGCCCAACGGCATCAACATGGAGCCGCTCGCCGCGCTGCCGCGCGTGGAGGCCGCGCCGGGGGAGTTCCGCATCGGCTTCGTGGGACGCGTGGTCCCGATCAAGGACGTGAAGACGTTCATCCGGGCGGTCAAGATCGTGAGCGCGACGCTGCCGGGCGCGCGCGCGGTGATCGCGGGGCCCGGCGACGAGGACCCGCAGTACCTCGACGAGTGCCGCGTGCTCGCCGCGACCCTCGGGGTGGCCGAGCGCGTGGAGTTCACCGGCCGCGTGGACGTCAAGCAGATCTATCCGCGGATCGACGTGCTCGTGCTCACCAGCATCTCGGAGGGGCTGCCGCTGGTGATCCTGGAGGCGGCCGCCGCCGGCATCCCGGTGGTCTCCACCGACGTGGGCGCGTGCCGCGAGCTCCTCGAGGGCAGCCAGCCCGCGGACCGCGCGCTCGGGGCGAGCGGGCTGGTGACCGGCCTCGCCGACCCGGGCTCCACCGCCCAGGCCATCCTGAGCCTGGCCCGAGACCCGGGCCTGCGCGAGGAGATGGGCCGGGCCGCGCGCAACCGGGTGCGGGCCCACTACCAGGAGTCCGACCTGATCCGTCGCTACCGGGAGATCTACACCGACATGATCGGCCCGCGGGCGCGCTAGGGCGATGGCGGGCATCGGCTTCCGGCTCAAGCGCCTCATCGTCGAGGACAGCAGCAGCGGCTGGCTGCGCGCGCACCTCTACGGTGCGGTCCTCTCGGCGGGCCCGTGGCTGCTCTCGATCTGCACGCTCGGGACCCTGGCGCTCTTCTCCCGGGACCTGATCGGCGAGGCCGCGCACGCGCGCTTCCAGGCGATCGTGGTCTACACCTACACGTTCTCCCTGATCACCACCGGCGCCGCCCACATGGTGGTGACGCGCCAGCTCGCCGACGAGCTCTACGTGGGCCGCATCGGGAGCCTGGTCGTCTCCTACCGATTCACGGTGGGATGGACCGCGCTGGCGCACCTCGGGCTCGGCGGCCTGTTCTACGCGCTGGCGCCCGGGCTCGATCCCGCGCTGCGCGTGTTCGGGGTCATGCTGCTGGTGGTGGTGTCGTGCACCTGGATGGTGATGATCTACCTGGGCGCGGCCCAGGACTACGCGAGCGTGGTGACCGCGTTCTTCGCGGGCAACCTGGTGAGCCTGCTCGCCGCGCTGGCCCTCGGCCGCTTCGTGCTCTGCGCGCGCGTGGAGCGCGAGCTCGCCGCGGTGCGCGTGCCCGAGACGGTGGATCTCACCGGCGCCTTCGTCCGCTACCCGGACCTGATCGCGGCGGGGCTCCTCTACAACGCGGCCATCGCGGTGGACCGCATCGCGTTCTGGATCGCGCCGACCGGTCGCACCATCGCGGGCTGGTTCCACGCCTCGCTCTACGACACCCCGATCTTCCTGTGCTACCTTTCGGTGGTGCCGTCGCTCGCCATTTTCCTCGTCAGCGTCGAGACCGACTTCTACGATCGCTACCGGGAGTACTACGGGGTGGCGACCAAGCACGGCACGCTGCGGCAGGTGCTCGAGGCCAAGCGGGCCATGACCGCGTGCCTGCGCGACGGCCTGCGCCGGGTGATGGTGGTCCAGGGCCCACTGACCCTGCTCCTGATGGTGCTGGCGCCGTGGATCGCGGCCGAGCTCATGCTCGACGGGCTTCAGCTCGGGATCATGCGCTGCGGCCTCGTGGGCGCGCTCCTGCACGTGCTGTGTCTGTTCGGGGGCATCGTGCTGCTCTACTTCGACCGGCGGCGGGCGGCCGCCGAGGTCGCGGGCGTCTTCCTGGCCGCCAACCTGATCCTGACCGTGATCACGCTGCTGGTGGGCCCGCGCAGCTACGGGCTCGGGTACCCGCTCGCCGCGCTGCTCGGGTGCGCGTGGGCCTACCATCGCCTCGAGCAGACCCTGGACGATCTGGAGTACCTGACGTTCGCGGCGCAGCCGATGGCGCCCGAGGCGTCGGCCGTCGAGTCGAGCCCGACCGCATCCGCCTGATGGCACATCGCTCGGCGGGCGAGGCCACGCTGGTGGCGGCCCTGCTCGCCCTGCTCGCGGCGGTCATCGTCTACCCGCTGCTCCAGGTGCTGTCGGTCGCGTTTCTCGAGGACGGGGTGCCGACGCTGCGGCCCCTGCTGGCCTTCTTCGCGCGGCCGCTCTTCCGCGAAGCGTTCGGGAACACGCTGCTGGCCGGAGTGCTGGCGGTGGCGATCGGCACCGTGATCGCGGTGCCGCTGGCCCTGCTCACCGTGCGCTACCGCTTTCCGGGTCGGACCCTGGTCACGGTGCTGGGCGTGCTCCCGCTCGTGATCCCGCCCTTCGTGGGCGCGGTGGCCTTCCAGCAGATCTTGGGGCGGAGCGGGGCGGTGAACCTGCTGCTGCGCGAGCACGCGGGCTTCACGATCCCGTTCATGGAGGGGCTGACCGGGGTCGTGCTGGTGCAGAGTCTCCACTACTTCCCGTTCATCCTGCTGAACACCGCGGCCGCGCTGGCCGGCCTCGACCGCTCGCTCGAGGAGGCGGCCCAGAACCTGGGCAGCTCGGGACTGCGCCTCTTCCGTCGCGTGCTGCTGCCGCTGGCGCTGCCGGGCTACGCGGCGGGCGCCCTCCTCACGTTCATCCGCGTGATCGACGACCTGGGCACGCCGCTCATGCTGAACTACACCAAGCTGCTGGCGCCGCAGGCCTACGTGCGGGTCACCACGATCGGCCTCACGGACGTGGACGGCTACGTGATCTGCGTGATCCTGGTGGCGCTGTCGCTCGGCGCCCTCGCCCTTTCCAAGGTGGTCCTGGCCCGCGGCGAGTTCGCGGCGCTCGGCCGGGGCGGGGACGCGCCGCCGGTGGCGCTGGGCCCGCGCGGGGCGCTGGTGGCATGGGGGCTCGTGGCGCTGCTGCTGGGGCCGGCCCTGCTCCCGCACGCGGGCATCCTGCTGCTCTCGGTCTCCCGGGTCTGGAGTCTCTCGCCGCTGCCGAGTGTCTACACCCTCGGCAACTACGAGGAGATCCTGGTCCGCTCGCCCCAGTTCATCGCCAACACGGTGCGCTACGCGGGGCTCGCCGCGCTGCTCGACGTGGCCCTGGGCGCGGTGATCGCCTGGCTCCTGCTCCGCGGCCGGGTGCGCGGGCGGCAGTGGCTCGACACGATCTCGACGGTGCCGCTGGCGATTCCCGGCGTGGTGATCGCGGTCGGCTACCTGCGCGCCTTCGGGGCCTTCCGCGTGCCCGGCCTGGGCGAGCCGCTCACCTCGACCTGGCTCATCCTGGTGATCGTGTACGCGGTGCGGCGGCTGCCCTACGCGGTGCGCGGGGCCTACGCGGCGCTCCAGCAGCTCTCGCCCGCGCTGGAGGAGGCGGCCCAGAACCTCGGGGCCAACCGGGCGCGGACCTTCCGGCGCATCACGCTGCCGCTGATGATGCGCGGGCTCCTGGCCGGCGGCCTGCTCGCCTTCATCACCTCCGCGGTGGATCTCTCCTCCACGATCTTGCTGGTGCCGCGGGTCGAGCTGGGGCCGCTCTCCTACGGCATCTACCTTTACATGCAGTCGGCGGTGGGCCGCGGCCCCGGGGCGGCGCTCGGGGTCGTCGCCATCGTGCTGGTGGCGGCCGGGACCTGGGCCGCCACCGCGCTGGCGCGGCGCTCCGGGGCCGCGCTCTTCCGGAGCTGACGATGGCGCCGCGCGTCCGGACCGAGTGGGTGCTGCCGGCCTCGATGCTGCTCGGGACCTTCGCGTGGTCGTTCGTCTACGTGAGCCTGCCGTTCCACATCCAGAAGATGTCGACGCTGGACCCGGGGGCGACCCTGCGCTGGACCGGCTGGATCCTCGGCATCAGCCCACTGATCACCGTGATCACCGCGCCGATCTCCGGACGCATCGGCGAGCACATCGATCCCAAGCGCGGCTTCATCGCGGTGCAGGCCTTCCAGGGGCTGGGCTTCCTCGGGATGGCGCTCGCGCGCACGCTGCCCGAGATGCTCGTGGCCCGCGTGCTCCTGGGGCTGATGGGCGCGGTGTCCACGTTCGCGTTCATCATGGTGGGACGCTCCGGCGGCGACGTGCGGCGCCAGGTCTCCTACATCCAGTCGGGCATGACCCTGGGGCAGGTGCTGGGACCCGCGGTGGGGGCGGTGGTGGCGGCGCGGCTCGGGTTCCGGCTGTCCTTCATCCTGGGCGGCGTCATGCTGTGGGCCTGCTCGGCTCTCGTGGCCTGGGGCGTGCCGCCCGGCAAGCCGCGCGACGCCAAGGCCGCGGGCGACCGGCGCACGCCGCCGCGGGAGCTGATCACCGCGTGCCTGGTCGTGCTCACCGGCTCGACCCAGATCTTCTTCCTGGCCGCGATCCTCCCGCAGATCCTCCCGCGGCTGGGCGTGTCGGGGGACTCCACGCTCGAGGTCAGCGGCTTTCTCCTTCTGATCACCGGGCTGGCCGCCGCGCTCGGCGCGATGGCCGCCCCGCGCCTCGCCGAGGTCGTCGGCGACCGGCGCGCGTTGATCTGGTTCCTCCTGGGCTCCTCGGTGCTGGTAGCCGGGCTCGGGGTCGCGGGCAACGTGTGGAGCTTCGGGGCGCTGCGCTTCCTGCAGGTGCTGTGTATCGCGCCGATCTTTCCGCTCTCGGTGGCCGCGATCGCGCAGCGGGCGTCCGGGGAAGCCATCGGATTCGTCAACTCGGCGCGGATCGGGGCGGCCTTCATCGGGCCGGTCGTGGCGACGACGCTGCTGTCGTCGATGCCGCCCGCCGCCGTCTACCTGGTGCTGGCCGGCATGGGGCTGTCGGTGATCCCGCTCGTTGCGCGGCTCAATCGCCGCGCGCGGCCGTGGGACGAGGGAGGGGCGAGGGCGTGAGCCAGGATGAGCTGGTCCGGCTGTCGGAAGTGCGCATGGAGGGCGTGGGCAAGCGCTACGGCGACCACTGGGCGGTGCAGGACGTCTCGCTCTCGATCCGCCCCGGCGAGTTCTACACCCTGCTGGGACCGTCCGGATGCGGCAAGACGACGCTCCTCCGCCTGCTCGCGGGGTTCATCACCCCGGACACCGGCCGCATCGTCGTGGACGACGAGGCGATCGATCCGATCCCGCCGTGGAAGCGCAACCTCGGCATGGTCTTCCAGCACTACGCGCTGTGGCCCCACCTCTCCGTGTTCGAGAATGTGGCCTTCGGGCTCCGCGAGCGCGGGGTCGGCGGCGAGGCCCTGACCGCGCGAGTGGCCGCCGCCCTCGGCCAGGTGGGGCTCGCCGGCTTCGAGACGCGCCGGCCGTCGCAGCTCTCGGGGGGCCAGCAGCAGCGGGTGGCGCTCGCCCGGACCCTGATCATCCAGCCCCGCCTGCTCCTGCTCGACGAGCCCCTCTCCAACCTGGACGCGGTGCTGCGGTCGCAGATGCGACTCGAGCTGGCGCGGCTGCACCGCGACGTGGGCATCACCACCATCTACGTCACCCACGACCAAGCGGAGGCGCTCGCGCTGTCCACGCGCATCGCGGTGCTGAGCCAGGGGCGGATCGTCCAGGAGGGTAGGCCGGAGGAGATCTACTGGCGGCCCCGCAACCGGTTCGTGGCCGAGTTCGTGGGCGCCGCCAACCTGGTGGCGGTGCGGGTGCTCGAGGTGCGCGAGCTGGGCGTGGTGGTGGACACCACCGGTGGCTCGCGCATTCCGGTGGCGTCGGGCGGCCACACGTGGGCGGTCGGAGACCGCGGTCTCCTCTGCCTCCGGCCGGAGGCGCTGCGCCTCGAGGAGGCCGAGCGCGCGGCGGGGGGCATCCGCGGCAAGGTGGCCGGGCACGTCTTCGAGGGGGCGCGCCAGCTCTACGACGTCACGATCCCGGGCGGCACCGTGCGGGTGGAGATGATCACCTCCGCGCAGCAGGGCAAGAGCTTCAAGCCCGGCGACGACGTCAAGATCGAGATCTCTCCTGAAACCAGTGTGCTCCTCCCCGCGGAGGTGTGATCTGGACGTTCTGGCGCTGCGACGGTTTACTTCTTCAGGCTCTATCCAATGCGGGGGCCCAGACATGGCCCCCGCACTCCCCCAGTCTGCGGACGACCGTTTCGGCGCACGAACAAGTGGTGTAATCTTCGCCCCCGGGGGAAATCGTCATGACTGATATCAGTCCGCAGGATCTGAAGACTCGGATCGATCGGCGGGATCCGCTCGTGCTGCTGGACGTGCGCGAGGACTGGGAGACCGCGCTGTGCCGGCTCGAGAACGCGACCCACATTCCGATCGAGGAGATCGAGTTCCGCACCACCGAGCTCGATCCCGCCGACGAGATCGTGGTGTACTGCCACCACGGCGTGCGCAGCGCCGCGGTCGCCAACTTCCTCCGCCAGCAGGGGTTCAAGGCGGTGAACCTCGCGGGCGGTCTGGACTCCTGGGCGCGCGCGATCGACCCGAAGATGAAGCGGTACTAGCTTGGCGAGGTGAGCCGCAGGCGAGCCGAGCGAATACGAGAGAGAAGCAAGGGAGATATGGCCACCAACGGAGGATTCGTCCGCCTAGACCGCGACGGTGGCGTCGCCTGGGTCACCCTCGACCGGCCGCCGCTGAACCTGATCGTGCCCGAGATGGTCGAGGGGATCCGCGCCACGTTCGACGCGCTCCGGCGCGACGCGACGGTGCGGGCCGCGGTCATCACCGGCGCGGGGCGCGCCGCCACCGGGGGCATGCAGCTCCAGGTCCTGCGCGAGCTCGACCCGGGCACCGCCCGCGCGTTCATCGCGAGCCTCCACGAGGCGATCAACTTGGTGCACGAGGCGCCCTTCCCCACCGTGTGCATGATCAACGGGGCGTGCCTGGGGGCGGGCTTCGAGCTGGCGATGGCCTGCGACCTGCGCACCGCGGCCGCGGGCGCCCTGCTGGGCCTGCCCGAGATCCGGGTGGGCATTCCGTCGGTGATCGAGGCGGCGCTCCTGCCCGGCATGGTCGGGCCGGGGCGGGCCGCGGAAATCTTGCTGACCGGCGATCCGATCACCGCGGAGCAGGCGCTCGCGTGGGGGCTCGTGAACCGGGTCGCGCCGCCCGCCGGGCTGCGCGCGGTGACCGCGGAGCTGGTCGGGCGCATCGTCGAGTGCGCGCCCACCGCGGTGCGCCTGCAGAAGGAGCTGATCGTGCGCTGGCGCAACACCGATCAGCGGACCGCGGTCGAGTACGGGATCAACGCGTTCGGCCAGTCCTTCACCACCGGCGAGCCCCGCGAGGCCATGGACGCGTACCTCGGCAAGCGCAAGCCCCGCTTCGCTTCGTGATTCGCCTCGTCACGTTCGACTTCTGGGACACCCTCGTCACCGATTCCCCCGAGAACCTCCGGGCCCAGCGCGCCCTGCGCGTGGCCGCGATCCGGCGCGCGCTGGACGACGCGGGCGCCCCGGTGAGCGAGACGGAGGCGGAGGACATCCACGAGCGCTCGGGCATGGCCCTAACCGAGCGCTTCTGGAGCCGGAACCGCGACCCGAGCCCCGAGGAGCAGCTCCGGATCGTGCTGGATGTCGGGCGGGCCGGCGTGGCGGCGCGGCTCGATCCGGACGCGTTCGCGGCGGCGCTCCACCGCTACATCAGCCCGGTGCTGGCGTATCCCCCCGACCTCTGCCCGGGCGTGGAGCGCGCGGTGCGGGAGCTGGCCGCGCGGGGCGTGAGCCTCGGCATCGTGTCGAACACCGGGCGCACCCCCGGGCTGATCCTGCGCCGGGTGCTCGAGCGACACGGGGTGCTGGGCTACTTCGGAGCCATCTCCTACTCCGACGAGGTCGGCTACCGCAAGCCGGAGGCGAAGATCTTCCACGTCACGCTGGAACGGGCCGGCGTGCGGCCGGACGAGGCGCTACACATCGGCGACAACCCGGACGCCGACGTGGTCGGGGCCCACGGGGTCGGCATGCTCGCCGCACACTACACGGCGGGCTTCCGCCGGCCGTCGGCCGAGGCCGATCTCCGGATCCCGGACCTCGCGATGCTCTCCGACGAGGTTTTTCGGATTGCGCCTCGGAAGCTCGGCGAGTAACATGCCAGCCGCCATGGACGTCGATGAGCTCCGCGCAAAGATCCGCGACATCAAGGATTTCCCGACCGAGGGCATCCTCTTCAAGGACATCACCACGCTGCTGAAGGACGGGCCGGCCTGGGCGTCCGTGATCGACCACCTGGCGGCCCGCTACCACACCGCGCGGGTGGATCTCGTGGTGGGGGTGGAGTCGCGAGGCTTCATCTTCGGGGGCGCGCTCGCGCACCAGCTCAAGGCCGGGTTCGTGCCGGTGCGCAAACGGGGCAAGCTGCCCGCGCCCACGATCGAGGAGGAGTACGAGCTCGAGTACGGGCGCGACGTCCTGGCCATCCACCAGGACGCGATCAGGAAGGGCCAGCGCGTGCTGGTGGTGGACGACCTGCTCGCCACCGGGGGGACCATGGCCGCGACGTTCAAGCTGCTGACCCGTCTCGAGGCGACCGTGATCGGCGCTGCGTTCCTGATCGAGCTGGCCTTCCTCAAGGGACGGGCGCGGCTCGCCAGCGCCGGCCACCGGATCGACTCCTTGATCGTCTACGACTAGGCGGCCGCAAGTGGTTGTATGATGGGGCCCGGAGGCGATCCATGACCGAGCGCACGTGGCTGGGAGCGATGGTGATGGTGGTGGCGGGCCTGGCGGTTCCCGCGGGTCTGGGGGCGGCCGAGCCCGAGCAGAAGGCGGCGGCGCCCCTCATCCTGAACCTGATGAACCGCCCCGTGGAGTCCCGCGAGCGGGCCTACACCGAGGACATCAAGCGTGACGCGCTGGCGCCCCGTCCGTCGGGCGTCGACGAGTGGGAGCCGCAGCCGGACGGCTCGATGCGCAACAAGAAGACCGGGATCAGCGTGAGGGTCATGAACCCGTGCCCGGCCGGCGACATCGACCACGAGTTCGCGCTGGCCGCGTACAACCGGTCGCGCTCCCGCCGCTGATCGTCGAGCAGATCCCTACCATTCGAGGCTGACCCCGTCTCCGGGCGACCGGAGACGGCCGTGATCGGGAGACACCAGGCATGGCCATACGGAACGTCGGGGTGCTGGGCTGTGGTCTGATGGGATCGGGCATCGTCCAGGTGGCCGCGCAGGCCGGCTTCCCGACGGTGGTGGCGGAGGCGACCCAGGAGCTGCTCGACCGCGGGCTCGGCGGACTCCGTAAGAATCTCGACGCGCTGGTGGCCAAGGCGCGCATGGACGAGAAGACCCGCGATGAGGTCCTCGGCCGGATCAAAGGCGTGGTGGGGCTCGAGGGCTTCCGCGACTGCGATCTCGTGATCGAGGCGATCACCGAGAACCAGCCGCTCAAGAACGAGACCTTCGCCAAGCTCGACCGCATCTGCCCGCCGCACGCGCTGCTGGCGTCCAACACGTCGTCCTGCAACATCACCGCGATGGCCGCGGCGACGAAGCGGCCCGGCCAGGTGCTGGGCCTGCACTTCTTCAACCCGGTCCCGCTCATGAAGCTGGTGGAGGTCGTCCAGACGATCCTCACCGACGAGAAGAGCGTGCTCGCGGCCTACGAGTGGGTGCAGGGGGTCGGCAAGGTCGCGGTGCGGGCCAAGGACTCGACCGCCTTCATCGTGAACCGCCTGCTCGTGCCCTACCTGCTCGACGCCATCCGCGTCTACGAGGGCGGCCTGGCCTCGCTGGAAGACATCGACCAGGCCATGAAGCTCGGCTGCGGCTACCCGATGGGCCCATTCACCCTGCTCGACCTGGTGGGCCTCGACACGACCATGTACGTGGCCGAGGTCATGTTCGACGAGTACCGGGAGCCCCGCTACGCGCCCCCACCGCTGCTGAAGCGGATGGTCATGGCCGGCCAGCTCGGGCGGAAATCCGGCAAGGGGTTCTACAGCTACTCGAAATGAGCCAGCTCTACTACCTGACCGACGAGCAGCGGGCCGTCCGCGACCTCGCCCGGGAGATCGCGCGCGAGCGCATCGCCCCGCTCGCGGCCCACGTGGACGAGACCGGCGAGTATCCGCACGAGCAGCTCAAGCTCCTGGGCCAGCAGGGCTTGATGGGGCTGCACATCCCGGAGGCCTACGGCGGCACCGCGTCGGGCTCGCTCGCCTTCTGCCTGGCCGCCGAGGAGGTGGCCTGGGCCTGTGCGTCCACCGCCACCATCTTCCTGGTCCAGAACCTCGGCGGCTACCCGATCATCTTCGCGGGCAGCGAGGAGCAGAAGCGGCGCTACCTGCCGAAGCTGGCCAGCGGCGAGATGACCGCGGCCTTCTCGCTCTCGGAGCCCGGCGCGGGCTCCGACGCGGCGGCGATGACCTGCCGGGCCGTCCGCAAGGGCGACCGCTACGTGCTGAACGGCGCCAAGATGTGGGTGACCAACGGCTCGCACGCCGGCGTCATCACCGTGTTCGTCACCACCGAGCCCGGCAAGCGGGCCAAGGGGGTGACCGCGCTGCTGATCGAGCCCGGCCTCAAGGGCTTCACGGTGGGCAAGCCGGAGCGCAAGCTCGGCATCCACGGCTCGCCCACGGTGGCGCTCCACTTCACCGACTGCGAGGTCCCGGTGGAGAACCGCCTCGGGGCGGAAGGCGAGGGCTTCAAGGTCGCGATGAAGACCCTCGAGCAGTCGCGGCCCACCATCGGGGCGCAGGCGGTCGGCATCGCCCAGGCCGCGCTCGACGCCTCGGTGGCCTACGCCAAGGAGCGGCGCGCCTTCGATCGGCCGATCGCCGCGTTCCAGGGCATCCAGTTCATGCTCGCCGACATGGCGATCGCGGTGCACGCCTCGCGCCTCGTGGTCCACCACGCGGCCGCGCTGATCGATCACGGGATCACCGGCGCCGCGCTCGAGTCCTCGGCGGCCAAGTGCCTGGCCTCGGACACCGCGATGAAGGCGGCCACCGACGCGGTGCAGATCCTGGGCGGCTACGGCTACACCCGGGAATTTCCGGTGGAGCGCTTCATGCGCGACGCCAAGATCACCCAGATCTACGAGGGCACGAACCAGATCCAGCGGGTGGTCATCGCCCAGCAGCTCCTGGGCAAGTCCTGACACGTCAATTCGGCCCCATGGGCCAATCCAACGGGGGATCTCGATGAGCGATCGTCGCCAGCCACGCGTGCATCGCCGCACCTTTCTCAAGGCCGCCGGGACCGCCGCGGGCGCCGCCGCGCTCGGCTTCCCCGCCGTGCTGCGCGCCCAGGCCCCGACGCTGAAGGTGGGCGTCGTGCACCCGATCACGGGCCCGCTCGCCGAGCCCGGCCAGGCGTGCCGGCTCGGGGCGCAGATGGCCGCCGACGCCATCAACGCGGCGGGCGGCATCAAGTCGCTCAACGGGGTGAAGCTCGAGCTGGTCCTGGGGGACACCCAGACCAAGCCCGAGCTCGGGCGGACCGAGGCGGAGCGGGTGATCAACCAGGGCGCCCAGATGCTGATGGGTTCCTTCGACTCCGGCTCGACCGCATCGATGGTGCCGGTGGTCCAGCAGCGCCGGATCCCGTTCCTGGTGGACATCGCGGCCGCCGACCCGATCACCGCGAACGTGGCCAACGCGGTGAAGGAGGGGAAGCAGAAGACCCAGTACGTGTACCGCAACTTCCCCACCGGCTCCTCGTTCGGGCGCAAGGCGGTGCAGTACTTCACCGAAGTCTTCCAGGAAGCGAAGGTGTCACCCAAGCGGGTGGTGCTGATGTACTGCAACGACCTCTTCGGCCAGAACAACGCCAAGGGGTTCCAGGCCGCGCACGCGGCGGCCAAGCCCTCGTGGGATATCGTGGACGTCATCCCGTGGCCCGAGCCCCCGCAGGATCTCTCCACCGAGGTTTCCCGCGCCAAGGCGGCCAAGCCCGACATCATCGCGCCGATCACGCGGCCGGCCAGCGCCCAGCTCCTCCTGCCCGAGATCCGCAAGCAGCGGGTGGAGGTGATGGGCATCGTCGGCCCGGGCAGCCCGGGGCTTTACGAGGCGGGGCAGCTCGCGGTCCTCAAGGAGGATCTCGACTACGTGATGAGCAGCCTGCCGTGGGCGAACTTCAAGAACCCGCGCACGCAGGCGGTCGCCGCGGACTACCTGAAGCGGTCGAACGGCAAGACCTTCGACACCAACTCGGGCTACTCCTACGACGGCATGATGCTGATCGCGGACGTCCTCGAGCGCGCCAAGTCCACCGATCCCGAACCGATCGTGGAGGCCCTCCGGACGTCGAACTGGTCGGGCGGGCTCATGCAGTACGCGGGGCCGGTGGTGTTCAACGAGATCGGGGACAATCCGAACGCGGTCACCACCATGATCCAGATCCTCGCGGGCAAGCCGGTGGCGGTCTGGCCGCGGGAGGCCGCGGTCTCGAAGTTCGTCTTCCCGCGCCCCAAGGCATAGCGGCCCCTGGATCCGGCGCTCGTCGCCCAGGGCCTGCTGAGCGGCCTGCTGTTCGGAGGCGTCTACAGCCTCATGGCGGTGGGACTCACCCTGATCTTCGGGGTGATGCGCGTGGTCAACTTCGCCCACGGCGACATGATGGTCTGGGGCATGTACCTGGCCTGGATCCTCTCCACCCGGGCCGGGATCGATCCCTACGTGGGTTTCGTCGCCTGCGCGGGCGCGCTCTTCCTGATGGGCTGGGTCACCCAGCGCCTGCTCGTGGACCGCATCGTGGACGCGCCCCACGAGATGCAGATCTTGTTGATGCTGGGCGTCGCCCTCGTGCTCGAGAACGCGGCCCTGATGGCCTTCGGGCCGGATCCCCAGCGGGTGCGCTCGCCGCTGCGGGCGGCCACCATCTGGCTCGGCCCGGTCTTCGTGGACGTGGCCCGGCTGGTGACCTTCGCGCTGGCCATGGTGCTCACCCTCGCGCTCTATCTCTTCCTCACCCGCACCGATCTCGGCCGCACCATGCGCGCGGCCGCCGACAATGCCTACGGCGCGCTCGTGATCGGCACCGACGTGCGGCGGGTCTACGCGGCCGCCTTCGGTATCGGGGCCGCATGCGTGGGCGCGGCGGGCGCGCTCGTCTCGCCGATCCTGCCCTTCCAGCCCGCGGGCGGGCTCTCGCTGTCGGTGGCCTCGTTCAATATCGTGATCATCGGCGGCATGGGGAGCCTGCCCGGCGCGTTCCTCGGCGGCCTGCTGGTGTCGGTGGCCGAATCGCTGGGCGCGGTGTTCCTGAGCCCGTCCATGAAGGAGCTGGTGAGCTTCTCGCTGCTGATCGTGATCCTCCTCTTCCGTCCGGCGGGGCTCTTCGGGAAGACCGCCGCGTGAAGTGGCTCGCCGCCGCGGCGCTGCTCGTCCTCCTGCTGCTGCCCGCGGTGCTCAACTCCTACGCGGTCACCGTGTTCATCTTCATCTTCTTCTACGCGTTCCTGGGCCAGGCGTGGAACATCGTCGGCGGCTATGCGGGGCAGCTCTCGGCCGGCCACGCCGCCTTCGTGGGGATCGGGGCCTACGCCTCCGCGCTCCTGTCGGTGCAGGCCGGGCTCACCCCGTGGATCGGCATGCTGGTGGGGGGCCTCCTCTCGGCCGTCCTCGGCACCGTGGTCGGCTACCTGGGTTTCCGCTTCGGCCTGCGCGGCTTCTACTTCGTGCTGCTCACGGTGGCCTTCGCGGAGGTCTGCCGCATCGTGGCCCTCAACACCGACGCGGTGGGCGGGGCGCTCGGCTACTACATCACCTTCACGGGGGATCCGTGGCAGTTCCAGTTCCAGGACAACCGCGTCTATTACTATGTCGCGCTCGGGCTGATGCTGATCGCCACCGGGATCGTGGCCGGCATCGAGCGGCGCCGCTTCGGCGCCTACCTGATCGCGATCCGCGAGGACGAGAGCGCCTGCGAGGCGCTCGGGGTGAACACGTTTCGCTACAAGATGCTGGCGATGATCGTCTCGTCGTTCCTCACCGGGGTGGGCGGGACGTTCTACGCGTTCTACCTCTTCTCGCTGCAGCCCGGCGCGGTCTTCGGGATCCCGCTGTCGGTCGAGATCATCATCCGGCCCATCGTGGGCGGCGCGGGCACCGTGATGGGGCCGATCCTCGGCTCCTTCATCCTGAGCCCGCTCGCCGAGGCCTCGCGCGTCTACTTCGGGCAGGGAGGCTGGACCGGCGCGCACCTGATCGCCTACGGCCTCCTGCTGATCGCGGTGGTGCTCTTCCTCCCGCAGGGCGCCTACCCGGCCCTCCGCCGCCTCTGGGCCCGCGCGGCCCGATAGCCCCCCATGCCGCCCTTGCTCCACGTCTCGCGCATATCCAAGCGCTTCGGCGGGCTGGTGGCGGTGCGCGATCTCTCGCTCGAGATGGCGCGGGGCGATGTGCTCGGTCTCATCGGCCCCAACGGCGCCGGCAAGACCACCGCGTTCAACCTGCTCTCGGGCTTCCTCCGGCCCGACCAGGGCGAGATCACCTTCGACGGCCATCCGCTCGCCGGCCTCAAGCCTCATGCGATCTGCCGCCTCGGCCTGGCCCGCACGTTCCAGATCGTCCGGCCGTTCCCCCATCTCTCCGTGCTCGACAATGTG
>WNFL01343933.1_pt1 | contig 20393 bp, 20 predicted proteins | sample 5400361 | NCBI WGS metagenome assembly WNFL01 (sample SAMN13153351, study PRJNA577476) | soil metagenome | isolation source: 40 cm soil on Douglas fir-dominated hillslope | place: USA:California | collected 2013-09-17
ACTCAGTTAGTCTCTCCCTCCCGCATTTCGGACACGCAACCGGAAATCTGAGAGTGGGTTCACTCATCGCCGTCGCCTCGCGTCATACGCCGACATGTAAGAACATACGTTTGGGGCAACGGAAATAATCCGAAACGGTTGACGCAAAGTACGGGTTTACTTTCGGCCGCTAAGAATTGTCCGGGAACTGCCCGCGCCCCTCTGGCGGCGAGAACAGGGACAATGCGTCAGTTCGCGATGTTCAGCCGGTAAGCGCTCGGTGTCGAACCGAATCGATCGCGAAATCGGCGAGTAAAGTGGCTGGGCTCACTGAATCCGCAATTCCATGCGATTTCGGCAATTCCAAGCCCGTCAAATCGCTTGTCGCACAGCAGCCGCTGCGCCCTGTGGAGCCGGCAGTCATACAACTCCCGGCTGAAGGTCGTGCCTGCGGAGGCGAACAGCATATGGACGTAGCGACGCGACAGACCGACCGCGGCGGCGACCTTCGCCGGATCGAGGTCAGATTCGTGGCAGCGCTCGCGTATCGTCTCCGTAACGCGCCGCAACAATGCCCGCTTGTGGGTGCTCGGCGGAGGCTCATCGTGTGCGGCCGCGAGAGCCAACAGAGAGACGATTTGTTCTGCAACTACCGTCGGGGGCAACCCCGATGCGCCAACCGTTGTGGGCGTGACGTTGCTCAACGCCGATGCCAACGTCGCCCCCCAACCGCTACGCCCATCGATTAGGCGCGCCGCCGCATCCTCGGGCGCCGGCAGCCAGCACGCGAGCCAATCTCTTCGGATCTCTAGTACCAAGGCTTCGACGCCTTGGGGAAAGTCGAATTCGAAGCCGGCGAGGCAATCGATCAGCAAGCAGTCGCCGGCCTCGACCTTGAGACTGCGGCCGTATTGCTCGATCAGTTGCACGCCCTTGCGGACATGGATCAAGTGGAAGAGATGGTCTTTCGCGTTGCAGGCCGCCGTACGCTCGCGCCAGACCCTTTGCTCGGTGACTGAAATGAAGTTCGCCTTGATCGGACCGAATGCATGCTTCTCGATCTGCCCGAAAAACGCGCTCTCTTGGGAACTTTGAATGTGCATCTGCAAAAGATTCTCGCAGATCACATCCCGCCAATATGTCAGCGCCTTGCCGGGCTGCAGGTTTTCTGTCGACCAACTCTGTTCGAGCATTGCCATGTAGCGCCCCCACTTATCGCAACATAATCCCGGCCTTTTGTGCCGTTTCGCAGGCAGCCGTACATCAGGTGGGATCTTGCTCTGTTGGGTTCCCAGATACAAGACGACGATGCAACCGCCGAAGAGCGCATGGATCTCGGTCTAACAGTGCACTGGTCTAACAGCGCACTAACGGCCGCCTTGCTACCCGCGCTCCTCAACCGCCGCGCCTGGCGCCGACTCCATACTCGATCTTCGCGTTCCGTGTTGCTTGAAACTCCTCGAGCGTCTGCCCGCGCATAGCAGCATAAACGTGCAGATTGGACACGCCCACCACTGCCGCCAGCTTCTCGAGTACAAAAAATATTACCCCAAAGTGGATGAGCCCGCGCCAGTCCAACCGGCGTACCAGATCAGCTTCCTCCACAGTTAATCCGCGCGTAGTCATCAGCGCATCCGCGTCGCGCCGGAACGCCTCGCGGTGTTCCGGAATGATCAAGTCATGCAGGAACCCGTTGAGCCGATAGGCCTTGGCACTTCGCTCCAGGGTATAAGGATAGGTACCGGCGAGACGCTCCACCCCCTCGAGCTGGTCGCGCAACGGCGCGCCAGGGGGATATTCTCCGTCATTCTCGTAAATCGCCGTGGCGATCGCCGTCATGGACGGCAGGTAGTACGTGCGGTGGAGCCTGCGGATCCGTTCGGTCATGGCGCCGCGCATGATCAGCCACATGATCACTTCGGCGCCTTCGAACCCGCCGCGTTCCGCGTACTCTGCATGCGTCAGATTCGTCAATGCTTCAGGATCGGTCTCGAGCAGATCGAGAAACTGATGATCCCAATCCGGATTGTTGAATCCGCAGCGCTCGCCGTGGACCTGATGAGATAACCCCCCGGTCGCGACGATCACCACATTGAGATCCGACGGGTACGCGCGGATGGCGCGGCCCAACGCGGCCCCCAATCGGTAGCAGCGCCGCGCCGTCGGTATCGGGAATTGCAGCACGCCGACCTGCAACGGCAGCACCTTCCACGGCCAGGTACCATCGGGGTCCGCCAGCATCGACAACGGCGAGAAGCATCCATGGTCAATGGGCTTGCCGCGAAAGAACGACATGTCGAATTCCTCGGCAAAGAGGCTGGTTGCGATCGACCGTGCGAGTTCCGGAGCACCGGGCAACGGCGGCACATTGCGTGCACCGCCTCCCTCGTCGGCCGGCGGATACAGATCGTCGACCCCCAACGCAAAGGGCGAGTAGTGATCAAAGAAGAACGACGTTACGTGGTCGTTGTATATGGTGAGCAGAACATCGGCGCGCTTTTCGGCCAGCCAAGCACGTATCGGCGCGTACGCCTCGAAGATCGGCTTCCAGATGGGATCCTTCTCGAGGCGCCGATCCTTCGCAAACCCAATCGTCGGAGTGTGCGATGTCGCGATTGCGCCGATGATCCTAGCCATGATCGCATTCCTTATGGGCCCAAACCTAATTCGCGGAATTTCTCAGCATTCGCATGCTAGTCGATAGCGAGGATCGCGACGAGAGTGTGCACTGTGGGACGAGAAAAAGATCACTCACGAACTCAACCGCCAGTGAAACGGAAGTAGACTTCTAAAGAAGTCAGAATCAGATCTTCCGGTGTTACAGTCGGCTGCGCGGGCGGACGCCGCACAAATCGAGAGGGTCAAAATGAGCGTGCAGGCACTCACTGCCGAACGGCAGATCTGGATCTACACTCAGATGCTTCGCATCCGCGAGTTCGAAGAACGCGTGAAGCGTACCTTCACCGAGCATCCCGGCGTGATCCGCGGGCATACCCACCTCGCGGACGGCGCGGAAGCATCCATCGTCGGCTCGCTGTGCCACTTCCGCGACGGCGATGCTGCGCTTGCCACCTATCGCTGCCACGGATATCCACTGGCGCTCGGCAGCGACCCGAAGGCCATGATGGCGGAGATTTATGGGCGAGTGGACGGCCTCTGCAAGGGTCTGGGGGGCTCCATGCATCTCACCGACGTCAAGCGCGGTTTCCTCGGCACCTCGGGCATCGTGGGCGCCGGTATTCCGCACGCGGCGGGCGCGGCCTGGGCAGCCCAGATCCGCAAGAAAGGCGAGATCGTGTATTGCTTCTTCGGCGACGGCGCGTCGAAGCAAGGCGCATTCCACGAGACGCTCAACATTGCTTCCTTGTGGAAGCTGCCGGTGATTTTCGTGATGGAGAATAACGGCTACAACGTCGTGACGACCACGGAGCAGGAGGATGCGAACGCCGCGAACGGCGAGCCGCTCGCCGTCAAATCCAAGGCGTATTCCATGCCGGGAGTCACGGTCGATGGCACCGATCCTCAAGCCGTGTATGCCGCGGTCGGCACCGCAGTCGAGCGCGCACGCGGCGGTGCCGGCCCGACGCTGGTCGAATCGAAGATCTACCGCCTTTCAGCCCACGGCAACATCATCGCGCCGCCCGGCGTGCCGCTGCACTACCCGGAGCACGAGGCGATCACCGTGTTCGGCAAGCGCGAAGAATACGAGGCGGCGCTGCGCGGCGACCCGGTGCCGCGCTTCCGCGCCACCCTGGTCAAATCAGGTGTGCTGAACGCCGCGAAAGCCGACGAGCTTTCCCTACAAGTCGCGCAGGAAATGGAAGCGGCGGTGGCCTTCGCCGTCAAGAGCCCCTTCCCCAAGCTCGAGTCCGCACTCGACAATGTTTACGCCTGAGCCGGAGCGACACGCATGGCACAACTTCCCTTTATCGCCGCCATCGATGCCGGCATTCATCAGGAAATGCGGCGCGATTCGCACGTCCTCTACTTTGGCCAAAACATGGCAACCACGGAGAACCACGAGTTCGTGGCCGCCTACGGGCACGACCGCGTCCGCGTCACGCCGATTTCCGAGACTGCGGAGATCGGAATGGCCATCGGCGCGGCGATGGCGGGCCTGCGCCCCGTGGTTGAACTTTACATGGCGGAGTTCATGCTCGTCGCCATGGATCAGGTCGTGAACGAAGCGCCCCGCTTCCGCTATATGTCGGGCGGGCAGGTGAAAGTGCCGCTGGTGCTCAAGGCGGGATTCGGTTTCGCCTGCGGCTGGGCCGGTCAGCACACCGGCTCACTGACCGCGATGTTCATGGGAGTTCCCGGCCTCAAGGTCGTGGTCCCTTCGACCGCGGCGGATGCCAAGGGCCTGATGGCCACGGCCATCCGCGATGACAATCCCGTGGTCTTCCTGCATCACTATCTGCTCACGCTCGAACCGGGCGAAGTGCCGGACGGCGAGCACCTGGTGCCGTTCGGCAAGGCCGAGGTTCGCCGCGCGGGCGGCGATGTCACGATCGTCGCGACGGGGTGGATGGTGCCGCGTTCGCTGGCTGCCGCCGAGAAGCTCGCCAAAGAAGGCATCCAGGCGGAAGTGATCGACCCGCGCACGGTGGCGCCGCTTGACCTCGCGGCTATTCTTAAATCGGTCGCCAAGACGGGACACCTGGTGCTGGTCGATCAGGCGCCGCGCCACGCAACAGTGGCCGGCATCATTGCGGGCGATGTGGCTGAGCACGGGTTCTCATCGTTGAAGGCACCGATCGTGCAGGTCACGGCGCGTGACACGACCGTGCCCTACAGCGAGCCGCTCGAGGCGTATGTGATTCCCGACGAGGAGAGGATCGTCGCCGCCGTCCGCAAATCGCTTCAGGGTCGGCGCTGACCCAACCGGCGACCATTATTCGCGCCAGTCGCGGCCTTCTAGTATCGCGACCAAGCGCGCGAGGAACTGTGCGGCTAGGCGGCCGTCGGCCACGCGGTGATCAACCGTCAACGTGAGATCCGACAACGGGCGCACGACCACGGCGCCCTCTCTCGCCACCACACAATCGCGCTGGCGGCCGACGGCGAGTATCGCGGATTGCGGTGGATTGACGATCGCCGTGAAGCGATCCGGCCCGTCCGCGCCGAGATTGGAAATGCTGAACGTGGCGCCCTCGACTTCCTCGCGTTTCAGTCGGCCCTTGAGGCCGCGCTCGACGCAATCCTGGCGGCGGCGCGCAATCTCCGCGAGGCCGAGGCGCTCGACATCATGAATCACCGGCACCAAGAGGCCATGGTCGGCTGCCACCACCAGGCCGATATGTGCGCCGCTGGCCGCCACGATGCGGGCATCGGCCGAGTCCGGGTCGCCCGAAAACGTCGCGTTCAATGCGGAAAATTCGCTCAGGGCTCGGGCGACCGCTTGCAGTAGAAAATCAGTCACCGAGAGTTTGGGTGAACCGCTCGGAAGTGTCGCAGAGAGTTCGTCGCGCAACCCCTGCAACACGGTCCAGTCAACCGAGCGCGAGACGGTGAACTGCGGAATGGTCGCGTTGCTCAAAGTCATGGCGCGCGCCAGCGCTCGACGCATCGGGGTAAGAGGCCGCGCTGCGGGCTTGTCCGGGCGCGGCGCGTCGACACCGCGCTGCACATCCTCCAGCTGAACACGCCCGCCCGGTCCGGTGCCGGTGATGCCGCCAATATCAATGCCGCGTTCGGCAGCCAATTTCCGCGCCACCGGCGTACTTCGGATGCGATCTCGGTCGAGCGCCGCCGTCGAGGATGCTGCACTCTGCACCTCGGCCGATTCGATCCAGGCGACCTGATCGCCGACCAACGCCTGACTGTCGACTTGCAGCAGGATCTGAGTCAGGCGCCCGGTAGTAGCCGCCTCGATCTCGACCACCGACTTTTCGGTTTCGACTTCCAGCAGCGGCTCACCTTGAACGACGCTGTCGCCGACGTTCTTCAGCCAGCGGACGACTTTGACCTCCTCCATCACCAGGCCGACTTTCGGAATGTTCTGCGCAACCCGCGTCACCGACGCAGCTCCTCGCGCACGGCGCGCACGATATCCGCGCTCCCCGGAAGCAGCGCGCGCTCGAGTTCCGGCGCGAAGGGAATCGGTGCAAAGGGGCAGCCCACGCGCAGCACCGGACCATCGAGTTCGTCGAACAGGTCCGAGCCGATGCGCGCGGCGATTTCCGCGCCCACGCCGCCGTTGCGCACCGCCTCATGCGCCACCAGCGCACGATGGGTCTTCGCCACGGACGCCGCAATCGTTGCCATATCAAGCGGCAGCAGCGTCCTCAAGTCGATGACTTCTGCCGAAATGCCGGCCTCGGCCAGTTTCTGCGCTGCGTCTAGTGCAGTTTGCACCATTGCCGAATAGGCGATCACGGTGACATCCGTGCCCGGCCTCGCGATCCGCGCCTTGCCGATGGGCGGCAATTCGCCACCCTCCGGCAACTCCTCCTTCATCGTGTACAGACGCTTGTGTTCGATGAAGAGCACCGGCTCGCCGAGCCGGATCGAACTCTTTAAAAGACCATACGCTTCGGCCGGCGTCGACGGCGCGACCACGATGAGCCCCGGCACGTGAATGAACCAGGCCTCGAGGCTCTGCGAGTGTTGCGCCGCGGCTCCGCCCGCGGCGCCCGCCTGGGTGCGCACCACCAGCGGCACCGCGAGTTGGCCGCCCGACATGTAGCGGTACTTCGCGGTTTGATTCACCAGGCAATCCATCGCCAGGGTGGCAAAATCGATGAACATGATTTCAAGCACGGGCTTGAGGCCGCACAGCGCCGCTCCGGTGGCGAGACCGGTGATGGCCGCTTCGCTGATGGGCGTGTTGCGGACGCGCATGGACCCGTGCTTCTGCGCCAGGCCCTTGGTGACGCCGAACGCGCCGCCCGCCGCGACATCCTCGCCCAGCAGGTGCACCGCGGGGTCGCGCGCCAATTCTTCATCGAGCGCGCGGCGCAGAATTTCAATGAATGTATGCTGCATGGAACGTCAGCCCGGAATCGCGGCCAGCGCCGGCGAGAGGTACACGTAATCCATCACCGTCGCGGGGTCGGGGTGCGGCGCCGCGCGCGCCCGCTCGACGGCCTTGTGCACATCGTTTTTGCTGAGTTCCCCGATGGCGTCGAGCTCTTCCGCTTTGACCCCGCGCTCGATGAGATGGCGCTTCAATCGCTCGATGGGACACCTCTCGCGAATCTCCGCGAGTTCCTCCTTGGATCGATACTGCTGAGAATCGCCGACGTAGTGTCCCGCCATGCGAAAGGTCATGCACTCGAGGAGGTACGGGCCCGCGCCGCGGCGCAAGGCCTCGATCGCCTCACCGGCGGCCGCCCATACCGTCGGCAGATCATTGCCGTCGATGGTCTTCGTGGCAATGCCGTAGGGTGCGGCGAAACTGCTCACGTGCTTGACGCTGGAGTGTTCCTCGCGGCTCGTGAACTCGGCCACGCCATTGTTCTCGCACACGAACAACACCGGCAGGCGCCACAGCGCGGCGAGATTCAGCGTCTCGTGAAATGCACCGGCGCCCGTCGCACCATCGCCGAAAAATACGACGCTGATGTTCTTTTTGCCCTGCGCTTGCGCAGCCCACGCGGCGCCCGCGGCGAGCGCAAGATTTCCCGCCACGACACCGGTCGCGCCCAACACGCCGTTCGCTGCGTCGACAAGGTGCATCGAACCACCGCGGCCACTGCACAGGCCGCTCTGCCGGCCCAGGATTTCGGCGAAAGTCGCCTGCATGTCGCTGCCCTTGGCGAGTACATGCCCATGTCCACGGTGGCTCGTGAACAGCACGTCCTCACGCTCGAGCTGGGTGCAGACGCCGACCGCCACAGCTTCCTGGCCGGTGGACAAGTGCGGGAATCCGGGGATCTCGCCCCCGGCTGCGAGACGCTGTACGTGGCCTTCGAACAGGCGTGTGCGCCACAGCGCACCGTACATTTCCTTCCAGTGCGCGAGCGTAGGTTCGGTCACATGCCTCCTCGGATCCCGGCCTGACGCGCCGCTTCCACCACCCGTTGCGTCTTTGCAAATGCCTCGGTCGCCGCCGTCTTGAGATCCCACTTGCGGATGTATTCGTTCAGGACCTCGACGCCGATCGGCCCGTCATAACCGACCGACCAGAGCGCCTGCAAAAACGCAGCGATATCGAACTCGCCATCGCCGGGCAACAGGCGTTTATTGACCACCGAATCTTCGAATTTCTTCGGCATCGCGAGCATGCCGTCGTTGATCTCGACCCCCATCAAGTCGCCGGCCTTGAGTTTGCGGACGATCTCGCCGGAGTCGATGCCGATGCGCTGCAAGTGCAGATTATCGAGCATGATGCCGCCATTGCCCGCGCCCGATCCACGCGTGATCGCCAGAACCTGATCGAGCGAAGGCGCGCGCGAGAATTGTGCCGGCAGCATTTCGAACAGGATGTTGGTGCCGCGCTCGGCGGCTTGACGGCACAGCGGCGCAAAGGCCTCCGTCATCTGGGCAACGTCGGCGCAATCGTTGCCGAGATCGGCAATCTTGATATGCCGGGCGCGCAATACTTCGGCCGCCTCCAGCAGCAGCGCACGGATTTCATCCGACGCCGCCTTGCGCGCATCGGTGCAATACCAATCGAGCAGCCATTCGACTTCGACATTGACGATCCCATTGGCATCCAGGATCTGCTTCATATCCTGAAAGCTGTACCTCTTCCGGATCTCGAGAATGTCCGCGTGCCAGAATCCCATACCGGTGAATCCGGCGCGCGCTGCAATCTCGACGCGGGTCCGAAAGTCATGCAGGCAGCGCTGATCGCCGAGCGGATCCGCTCCGACTGCGAGGGTCCAAAAGGACCCGATGAATTCAAGTGGCTTGGTCATGGTGTCGTTCGCTCTGAGTAAGGCCCGAATGATACATTCGCAACGGCGGGGCACGTAAACGGGCAGAGAAACAAGTATCCTCTGTCAGCGCAGCGATTCACCCCGCGCCGCACCGCGAGGGTTTCCTGTGGCCGTTGGCGTCAGTGCCGGATGGTGCACAGGGCACCGCCGTCCACCGACCAGGCCGCGCCATTGACGAAGCTCGCCGCGGGAGAGAGCAGAAATGCGACCGCCTCGCCTACCTCATGCGGCTGACCAATGCGCTCCTGCGGCGCGATTTTCCCCAGAGTCCGCTTGCCGAGCTCAACGTCGCCCTTGAACAAGGTCTTGAGCATGGCTTCCAGCAACGGTGTTTCAATGACGCCCGGCATGACCGCGTTCACGCGCACGCCGCGGGCGCCGACGTCGGCGGCGGCCGTACGCGTCAGTCCAATCACTCCATGCTTGGTGGCGTTGTAGGCGCAGGCTCCCGCAAGCCCGCGTTCACTGGCGATCGAGCCGGTGTTGACCACCGCACCGCCGCCTTGGGCGAGCATCACCGGAATCACATGCCGCATCCCCAAGAAAATACTGCGCAAGTTCACCGCGATCAGGCGATCGAACTCGGCCTCGTCATAACTTTCGATGGACGCCACCTTGCCTTCCGTGCCGGCGTTGTTGAACAGGCCGTCGATGCGGCCCAAGGCCTTGCAGGCGGCGGCGACATAACCCTGCACGGCATCCGAGCGGCTGACGTCCGCATGGAAAATCTCAACTTGCGTGCCAAATGCCGCGAGCGAGGCGCGGCGCTGCTCGAGTCCCTCGCGATTGATGTCCACCAGCAGAATATCGGCACCCTTCTCCGCCAGCACCGCAGCCGTCGCATGGCCGATGCTGCCGGCACCGCCGGTCACGATGATCTTCATGCCTTCGAAGTCTTTCATTGCGGCTTCCCCTTCCCCAGTATCAAATCCGCCGCCCGCTCGGCCACCGCAGTGACGGGAATATGACTGTTGCCCGCGATCACGGTGGGGATGACAGAGGCATCCACCACCCGCAGAGCATCGATGCCTTTGACCCGAAGCGAAGCATCCACCACATCGCCCATGCGGCAAGTGCCGCAGGGATGGTGCACCGTGACCAACGACTTGCGGATATGCGCTTCGATCTGCTCCCGCCCCTGCACTTGGGGTCCCGGCGCAGTCTCCCGGCCGTTGAGCGGCGCGAATGACGGCGCGGCCAGGATCGAGCGCGCGACCTCGAAACCCCGCACCAGCACATCGATGTCGCTTGGGTGCGAGAGGAAGTTGAAATCGATCGCAGGCTTGTCGTGCGGGTTGTTGCTGGTCGGGGTGACGCTGCCGCGGCTGGCCGGACGCAGATTCACGAAGATGATGCCGTAGCCGTGCCCGCGCGGCAGCCAATGCCCGTCGGCATTGCGATGCGCCGGCATGAAAATGATCTGCAGATCGGGGCGATCGACGTCAGGCCTCGAACGCATGAAACCATTGGCCTCGAATACATTGCTCGCCAGCGGCCCGGAACGAAACAGCACATATTGCGCGGCAATGAGTACGCTGCGCGGCACGGTGCGCCACGACAGCCCGTAGGACTCAGTGTTGTCCGTCCGCACGGATATCGACGCGGCGGGGTGATCGTGCAAATTTCTGCCGACCGCGGGCAGATCGAGCAGCGCTGCGATACCCAGCGATTGCAGGGCAGCGGCATCGCCGATGCCCGAGAGCTGCAGCAGCTGCGGTGAGCCGTAGGCGCCGCCGGCGACGATGACTTCGCGGCGCGCCTTGACGAAGCTGCGAGCGCCGCCCCGATCGATCTCGACTCCCGTGGCGCGCCGTCCGTCGAACACCACGCGGGTGACCAGCGCGCCGGTCGTAATCGTCAAATTTGGCCGTTGCCGCACAGGATTCAAGTACGCCGTCACCCCGGACTCGCGCCGGCCGTTGCGGATCGTCGCCTGGCGCGGCCCGAATCCTTCCGGATCGCCGCCATTGAAATCGGCGCAGCGCGGCAGGCCGAGCGTATCGGCGGCGGAAAGAAAACGCCGGACCAGCGGATTGGGCTTGGGAATGTCGATGACATTGACCGGGCCGCCCCGATGCCGCTGCGGCGTGTGTGCGGCCTCATAGTTCTCCAGCCGCTCGAAATACGGTTGAAGGTCGGCATACGCCCATCCGGGCTGTTGCCATTCATCGTATTCACGCGGATGGCCGCGGAAATACACCATGCCGTTGATCGACGAACAACCGCCGAGTACCCGGCCGCGCGGCACCGGCAGCACCCGGTTATCGACCGCACGTTGCGGCACTGTCTGGTAGCCCCAGGATTGGCGCGGATTGCCGATGGCTTTCGCCACCATCGCCGGCACGCCGATCGCGGGGTCGTCATCCGGCGGCCCCGCTTCGATCAACGCGACGCCAATGCGCGGATCGGCCGACAGCCGATTCGCCAGCACGCATCCGGCGGTGCCGCCGCCGGCGATCACATAATCGAAGCTATCGCTCATCGCCCGCGGTGACAGCCGCGCAGGTCACGCGCCTCCGCCGAACAGGGTCGCCACGTAGTTGCTGTCCATGTATTCGCGAATGGCAAAGATCTTGCCGTCGCGCACGTCGATGCTCCAGGCGTAGCGATTGTTGTAGGGACGGCCGTCGCGCAGCGTACCCATGCCGCGCGACTCGCACATCACGGTGTCGCCGCTCGACACCATGCGATCGACCGTGGTCTTCGGATCGCCCGGCATGAAGAGGCCGCGCACCGGCGCCAGGAACTCATCGACGATTTTGTCGCGCGGCCCATGCGTGCCGGCTCCCGGCACGCCCTCGACCATCGGCCGCCAGGTGGCATCCGGATGCAGTGTCGCGCGGATGGCCTCCAGTTCGCCGGTGCTCAAGATGCGGAAGAAATCGAGTACCAATTGTTCCTGCGGTGTGCGCGCCGTCACCATGGGTGCTTATGCCGGCTTTGCCTGATCGAGCTCCGCAAACGCCTCGCGCGCGATGCGCACACTGTCGATGCCCGCCGGTACGCCGCAATACACGGCGACTTGCAGCAGCACTTCGCGAAGCTCTTCGCGGGTTACCCCGTTATTGAGCGCCGCCTTGACGTGCAGTTTCAGCTCATGCGGCCGGTTCAGCGCGCTGATCATCGCGATGTTGATGAGACTGCGGTCGCGCAATGCGAGTCCAGGCCGGCTCCACACATGGCCCCAGCAATACTCGGTCGAGAGTTCTTGCATCGGCATGCTGAATTCATCGGCGCCCGCCATCGAGCGTTCCACATACTCGGCGCCCAGCACCTGCTTGCGCAGCTTCATGCCTTGGTCGAATCGATCCTGTCCCATAGCGTTACTCCTCTTCGCTGCCGATTCGGCAGCCCGCCCAGTTTTCCACAACCTTCACGAGATCGGTGCAATCCGCGGCCTCACCGTGCATCTGGTGGGTAATGGATAACATCTGCCGCACGGCCGCGCCCACCACCATCGGCACCCCCAGCGCCTCGGCTTCATCGAGGCACAGCCGCACGTCCTTGAACGACAGAGCATTGGCAAACCCGAAATCGAATTTGCGATTCAACACATGTTTCGGAATCTTGTCCTGTGTCGCACTGTTGCGTCCCGACGAAGCATTGAGTACATCGAGCATCGCGGCCGGATCGACGCCGGCTTTGACTCCCATCGCCAGGGCCTCGGCGGCAATGGCGAGCGAGGCCGCCGACATCAGATTGTTGGCGAGCTTGACTGTCTGGCCCAAGCCCGGCTTCTCGCCGAGCTCGTAGACCTTGCCCAGCACCTCGAGGAGCGGCCGCACCCGTTGCATGGCCGGCGCAGGGCCTGAGGCCATGATGGTGAGTTTGCCGGCGGCCGCCCCCTTCACGCCCCCCGACACCGGCGCGTCGATGGCGGCGATTCCGCGCGGCGTCAGCAGCGAGGCAATTGCCTGCGCCGCGGCAGGGCCGGAGGTGGACAGGTCGACGAATATCTCGAGCGCGGGTGAGCCGGCAATCAGGCGCGCAGTTTCGCGCGCATCGGCCGGACAGGGCACACTGGCGAGCACCACAGTGCACAACGCCGCAGCATCCGCCACGGAGCTTGCGACCCTCGCGCCCATGGCCGCCGCCGCCGCCGTGGCCGATGCCACCGGATCGTAAATCGTGAGCTCGTGCCCGGCCGCGATCAGCCGCGCCACCATCCTCGAGCCCATGCGCCCCACGCCGATGAAGCCAATCTTTTCGCTCACGAGAGATCCTGTCTCAGCTCGGAAGCATTGAGTCTAACAGCCTGGCGAACGGCCGCATCAGCTGTGCGGATCGAGATCCACCCGCACCGCGTTGGCGAGACCGGCGCGCGCCGCCGGATAGCGCGAGAGCACCAAAGGGTCGTGACCCGGAATGACATGCTGGGAAGAACTCGCCAGTGCCTCAATGGTCGCAAAGGCATCAAGGTAGGCCGCGACATTGTCGATGATCGGAAACGGCCGCCGCTCGAGCCAGTTGGCGTAGAAGTGCGCCGCGTCCGACGCCAGTACCACCCAGCCGCGCCGCGTGTGTACACGCACGACCTGGAGCCCGCGCGTATGGCCGCCGACGCGGTGCAATGTGATTCCCGGGGCCAGTTCCGCAGTTCCGTCGTGATACACAATGCGCCCGGCAAACAGCTTGCCGACCATGGCCTGCACATCGGGCGCCGCATACGGCGCACGCATGATGGCGTGGCACATCGCGCTGCCGGTGCAAAAAGCCATCTCCTCGGTCTGCAGGTGGTAGCGAGCCCGCGGAAACAGCTCGTGGTTGCCCGCGTGGTCGTAGTGCATGTGACTGATGATGACGTCGGTCACCTGCGCCGGATCGACGGCCACCGCCGCGAGGCCCATCTCGACGGGCTGCACTAGCTGGCGGCCACGCGCGCCGCCGGTCGCCGCGTCGAATCCGGTGTCGAGTACGAACAAGACTCCGGGACCCCGGATCGTCCAGACGAAGTAGTCGAGCGGCATCGGACCGTCGTGTTCATCGCCGCCGAGAAAATTGTGGCTGGCCGAGCGCTCGAGATGGGCATAGCGGACCGCGCAGATTTCATAATTCGGTGGCATGGCGGTATGCTCGCGGGAACCGCTGCAACAATCAACACGAGATTGAACACAACTATGACAGGCGCGGATATCGTTGCCGTGGGGTCCGGTCACAATGGCCTGGTCGCTGCCGCCTATCTGGCGGCGGCCGGCAAGAAAGTACTGGTTCTCGAGCGCAATGCCTGGTTCGGCGGCGGCGTGGTCTCGCGCGAACTCACGATGCCCGGCTTCCGTCACGACCAGCATTCCATGAGCCACATCTTCATTCAGGCCAATCCGCTGCTGAAAAATGATGAGCTTCGCCTCAAGTCGCGCTATGGGCTCGACTACATCTTCCCTGAAGTGCCGATGATGTCGGTGTTCGAGGATGGCAGCACACTCAAACTGTATCGCGACCGGGAAAAATCGGCGGCCGAGATCGCGAAGTTCTCGAAGCGCGATGCCGAAGCCTTTCGCCGGGTCTCGTTGCAGGCTGCCGCCTGGCTGCCGATGATCGCCGCTTCGCTGTATGCGCCGCCGGCTCCCGTCGGCGCCACGTACGCGATGTTCGACCAGAGCCGCGAGGGCCGCGAATGGTGGCGGGTCATGCAAATGAGCAGCCACGATCTGCTCTGCGATTTGTTCGAGCACGAGCAGGTGCGCACGAATTTCGCGCGCGTCGCCGGCGAGAACCTGGTCTCTCCGGATGAAAAGGCCACCGCCATCGGCGTCTACGTGTTCTTGGGCTTTCTCGAGGGCTGCGGATTCGGGGTGGCGCGCGGCGGCGCGGGCAAGTTGACCGACGCCCTCATCGCCTGTATCCGGGACCACGGCGGCGACGTGATCGCCAATGCCGACGTGGCGCGTATCAAGGTCGCCAACGGCCGCGCCGCCGGGGTCGAGACGGTCGAAGGCCGCAGCTTTGCGGCGAAAGATGCCGTGATCGGCGCCATTCATCCCCACCTGCTCGGCAGCATGATCGAGGGCATGGACCCCAAGGCGCGTGCCGACGCCGAGGCCACCCACATCACCCCGGCGGCCTGCATCACCGTACATGCCGCGCTCAGCGAGCCGTTGAAATTCCGCAGCCGCGATGCGGTCGATGCGGTGATGATCGAGATGCTGCCGATGAGCTACGAAACCCTGCGGCGCGCCTTCGATGAACTGCGCTACGGCCAATTCATGCCCACTCCCCTGCTGGGTCTCGGTTCTCTGTCGCAGTTCGACCCGAGCCGCGTGCCGCCGGGCAAGGCCATTTTACATTTGTGGGACTATGTCCCCTACGAGCGCCCTGACGGCCGCAGCTGGGACGAATCGAAACAAGAATACGCTGATCGCATGCTCGAGCATTTGTCGAAGTTCGTCGCGAACATTCCGGACTGCGTGCTGCAAGCCCATGTCGACAGCCCGGTCGACATGGAGCGGACCAGCCCAAGCTTTCGGCGCGGCGATCTGCACGGCATCGCCACCGCCACGTATCAAAGCGGCGCGCATCGCCCCACGCCGGAACTGGGGGGATACACGGTGCCCGGGCTCGACCGCTTCTTTCTGGTCGGACCCTTCCAGCATCCGGGCGGGGGTGTGTTCGGCGCCGGGCGCGCCACGGCCATGAAGATGTTCGAGGCGCTCGGCATGAATTTCGAGAAGCAGGGGCGCGTTAAGTGAAGCTGCACTCCACCGACGGCAGCGAACTGATGACCATCAGCGCACTGGAGCGCGACGGCAATTCGCTGCTCATCAAGGGCAAGGTGTTCGGCGCGATGCCGATGAACGCGCGCCTGAAGCCGGAAGCCGCGCGCGCGGCGCTGAAACTCTTGACGCCGCGGCTCGTCTTTTTTCTGCTGACGCTGCCGTTTCGCAAGGGTTGAAAGGGCGCCGGTCGCTGCACCCAGGACACCCGTGACGACCCCAGCGCCATTCGACTACGTCATCGTGGGCGCAGGCACCGCCGGGTGTGTACTCGCCGCGCGCCTGTCGGAAGACCCTCATACTCGCGTCTGCCTGATCGAAGCGGGCGGCCCGGCCAATCACGCCATCATCCAGGTGCCGGCTCTGGTGGGCGCAGCCATCACGAATCGGGCCCTCACTTGGGGATTGACCACCGAGCCGCAGGCGGCGCTCGACAATCGCCGCATTCCCCTGCCGCGCGGCAAGGTGGTCGGCGGTTCCGGCTCGATCAACGGCATGGCCTATCACCGCGGCTACCCCAAGGACTATGACGACTGGGCGGCCGCCGGCAATACGGGCTGGGGCTGGGCCGACGTGCTGCCTTATTTTCGCTTGTCGGAAAACAATATCGACCGGCGCAACACCGATGCACACGGCGTCGACGGACCCATCCACGTGACGTTCATTCCGAAACCCAATCGCCTCAACCAGGCGTTTCTCGACGCCTTCGCAACGGTCGGCGGCTATCGACCCTGCGATGATTTCACCGGACTTGATCCCGAAGGGTATGGATTGCGCCAGGGCACGATTCATGGCGGCCGGCGCGATTCCAGCGCCCGCGCATTCCTGATGCCGGCCCTCCAGCGCCCGAATCTCACCTTGCTCACCCGGGCCGCCGTCACGGGCATTCGCATCGAGTCGGGCCGTGCAACCGGGGTGGACGTGTCCGCCGCCCACGGAACGCAATCGGTGGCGGCATCACGCGAAGTCCTGCTCTGCGCCGGCGCCGTTCACTCGCCGCATCTCTTGATGCTGTCCGGCATCGGCCCGGCACGCCATTTGGAATCGCTGGGTATCGCGGTGAAAGCCGACCTTGCCGGCGTGGGTGCGAACTATCACGACCACCCGGCAGTGCCGATTGCACTCGAGATGCGCGATACCACCTCCTACGGACTATCGTGGCGCACCTTGCCGCGCTCGATGTGGAACCTGATGCAATATGCGCTCGCGCGCCGTGGGCCGCTGGCGAGCAATGTGTTCGAGTCGACCGCCTTCATTCGAAGCGGTGCAGGCGCCGATCGCCCGGATATTCAAATCGCATTCCAGCCGGCGCGCCGCAACCCGAATACATTCCCCCTGCCTTTGGGCCATGGCTTCGCCATGAGCGTGGTGAACCTTTACCCGCGCAGCCGGGGTGACGTGCGACTGGCGAGCAGCGATCCAAGGGTCGCGCCGCTGGTAAACCCGAATATCCTGGTCGAGCCCGAAGATGGCGCGCCGCTGCTGCGCGGCCTGCATCTCGCCCGGCAACTCTGCGATACGCCTGCCTTTTCGCCCTACAAGGCCACTGAAGTGCGCCCCGGTCGCAACGCCCGCAGCGATGCCGACTTGAACGCTTATTTGCGCCAAGCGGCCGGCACCGTCCATCATCCGGTGGGTAGCTGCCGCATGGGCATCGACGCCAATGCCGTCGTTGACCCCACATTGCGGGTCCGCGGCATCGATTCGTTGCGGGTAGTGGACGCCGCAGTTTTTCCAGGTATTGTCGGAGGCAACACCAATGCACCCGTCGTGATGGTGGCCGAAAAGGCCGCCGCATTGATCACGGGGCGCACTCGAGGGGGCAGGCATGGCCGCTGAGCACATACGGCACTGGCGCGTCGGCGATGTCGACATCGCACGCATCGTCGAAGTCTACGGCTTCGAAGATGACATCAGCATGCTGCTGCCCGATGCAACGCCGCAATACGTGCAGCAGTTCGGGTGGCTACAGCCGCACTTCGCAACCCCCGACGGCCGGATGATCATTTCCTTCCAGTGCTTCGTGCTGCGCTCGAAGGGCCGCACGGCCATGATCGACACCTGCATCGGCAATGACCGCAAGCGCGAGTTCGACGTGTTCTGCAATCTGCAGAATACCTTCCTCGAGGACTTGAGCACCGCCGGTTTTCCGGTGCAACTAGTCACCGACGTGTTGTGCACGCATTTGCACTTCGATCACGTGGGCTGGAACACCCGGCTGATCGACGGCAAATGGGTCCCCACTTTCCCCCAGGCGCGCTACCTGTTTGGCCGGCGCGAATGGCAGCACTGGAAGCATCTGCGCGACACCGGCGGCTATCATCACATGGACCACTTGGTCGACTCGATCGACCCGATCCTCGCCGCCGGGTTGGAGGAATACATCGACGCGGACTTCCGCCTCACCGATGAGGTCTCGCTCATTTCGACGCCGGGCCACACTCCCGGTCATGTCAGCGTGCTGATCGAATCCCGCGGCGAGCGCGCCGTCATTACCGGCGATTTGATGCACAGCCCGATCCAAATCGCCATCCCCGCCACCGAGGCGCGCTTCGACATGGACAAACCGCAGGCGGCGCGCACACGCTGCGACTTCGTGCAGCGCTTCTGCGATTCCGACACCCTCGTCATCGGCACTCACTTTCCCGAACCTACCGCGGGCAAGATCGTGCGCGACGGCACGGCGTGGAGGCTCAAGGTATGAGCGCCATGGCGAACTGCCCCGATCTGTCCGGTCAGCACGTGTTCATCACCGGCGCCGCACGCGGCCTGGGCCGGTCGATGGCTGAGAAACTGGCCCGTTGCGGCGCCACGGTGGCCGTGACCGATATCGATGCGGGCGGCTGTGATGAGGTCGCCAAGGGAATTTGCGCCGCAGGCGGCGCCGCGTTCGCCTACGGCGTCGACGTCGCCCAGCGTGACCAGATGATGAACGCTGCCGCGCAGTTTGCCAAGGCCTGCGGCCGCATCGATGCCGTGGTCAACAACGCCATGCTGCTGCGCTACGAGCCGGTGGAGAAAGTCACGCCGGAAACGCTGACCCGCATGACCGCCATCGGCATCAATGGCGGCGTCTGGGGCGCGCAGGCACTGCTCGCGCACTACGACGCAGCGCGCGGCGGCGCGATCGTCAACATGGCCTCCCCCGTGGCGGAGAAGGGTTTTCCCAACACGGCGGCCTACAGTCTGGTGAAGGGCGCGATCGTCACGCTCACCAAAGTTCTGGCGGCCGAGTTGGGACCGCGCAATGTGCGCGTCAATGCCATCGCACCGGGGTCGGTGCCGACTCCGGGCGCACTGGGCCTCAACGACAAGGCTGAATATGAACGACGCATGCACTCCATCCCGTTACGCCGCCTTGGCCGGGAGGAAGACAACGCCGCGGCCTGCGCGTTTCTGCTGAGCGAGGCGGCATCGTTCATCAATGGTGAAATTCTGCACGTCGATGGCGGCATTGCTGCTGCGGGATGAGTCCATGACCAAAGTGATCCCTGAATTCGACACCGACCCCTTCTCGCGCGAATCGGTAAGGAACGCGTGTGCGATCGACGATCGGCTGCGCGAGCTGGCACCGGTGGTCAAGCTGCCCCGCGAAAACATCATCATGCTCGCGCGGCATGAGCATGTGGCCGCCGGCCTCAAGGACTGGAAGAGTTTCTCATCCACCTCGCGCCCCTGGCACGATCCGAAGTCGGTACGGCCCGAACTGCTGCTCACCGATGATCCGCCCAAGCATTCTCGCGTGCGCGCCGTGGTGGCGAATGCACTGTCGCCGCGCGCGTTGACTCATATGGCTGAGGCGTTTCGCCGCGACGCCGGGAGCATCGTCGAGGGTGTGCGCTCGCGCCAGGGCGAGACCATCGATGCGGTGGACGCTATCACTCAACCCTTCGTCTACAAGGTGCTCCCTGACTTGATCGGCCTGCCGCTCGAGGGCCGCGAACACATGTACGCCTTCGGCAACATGGTGTGGGCGACGATGGGGCCGATGAACGAGTTGTTCCATGAAGCCATGCAGAACACCGACGCGGTCATCGCCTGGGCGATCCAGTGCTGCAAACGCGAAAACCTCGCGCCCGGCAGTCTTGGCATGGCCATGTATGAGGCGGCCGATCGCGGCGAAGTCACGGCGCAGGAAGCCAATCTGCTGGTCGGCATCCTGTTATCGGCAGCCGCCGATACCACGGTCCTGACCCTTGCCAACACCATTCGCGCGTTCTGCGAATTTCCCGACCAGTATCAGATGGTGCGCTCGGATCGCGGGCTCCTGAAGGCCGCGTTCGAGGAAAGTCTGCGCTGGGATTCACCTTCCCGCATGGCCGGACGCATTGCCATGAAGGAAGTGGAAATCGACGGCTACGTGATACCGGCTGGCGAACGCTGCGGACTGATGTTCGCCGCCGCCAACCGTGACCCACGCCGCTGGGAGGCGCCGGATCGCTTCGACGTGCGCCGCAACAACCGCGATAATCTCGGCTTCGGGTATGGCGTTCACGCCTGCGTGGGCAGGGTGCTGGCGCTCCTGGAGGCGGAAGCGCTCTTGGGAGCGCTCACCGAGAGCATCGAACGCTTCGAGGCTGCCGGCGAACCCGCTCCTTGGATGACCACCATCGGTCACGGACCCATTCGCCTGCCCATCAAAGCAGTATTCGAAAAAGACGCGGCGCAGCGAGCAATGGATTAATGATTCAGGACACTAGGTTGCAGCGGAAATAACCAGGTCCGAAAGCTTCTGGAAGCGTTCGATATTGGCATTGCTCTCCATCAAACCGGCCGAAAGGAAGGTGAACGAGAGGTCGCGCTCCGGATCGATCCAGAA
>WNFL01165975.1_pt2 | contig 20392 bp, 18 predicted proteins | sample 5400361 | NCBI WGS metagenome assembly WNFL01 (sample SAMN13153351, study PRJNA577476) | soil metagenome | isolation source: 40 cm soil on Douglas fir-dominated hillslope | place: USA:California | collected 2013-09-17
CGATTACGCGTTCGAGGGGCAGATGACGAAGCAGTCCGTCGAGGTGGCCCGCGACATCCTCGACGAGAAGGGCGGCGTCCTCGGCCGCAGGATCGAGGTTCTCGTCGCCGACGACGGCTCGAACCCGCGCGACAGCGCTCTCGCCGCCCAGAAGCTCGTCTCGCAGAGGGTCGTCGCGGTGATCGGGAGCTACGGCACGTCCGTGACGCTGCCCGCCGCCGACATCTACGAGCACAGCAGCGTCGCCTGCATCGGCTACGGCTGCACGGCGTACGGCCTGACCATGGACAAGCGGCGCGAGTTCTTCTTCCGCACGTGCGGCCGGGACGACGCTCAGGGAGAGTTCTTCAGCAAGTGGGCGATCGAGCAGCTCGGCGCCAAACGGCTCGCGATCATGCACGACAACTCGACGTACGCGCGCGGCGTCGCCGAGGAGGCGCGGAAGGCCGCCGAGCCGTTCCTCGCGGCCGGCAAGGCGAAGCTCGTCTACTACGACGCGATCACGCCGAAGGACGAGGACTACTCGGCCTCTCTCACGAAGCTCCGCGAGACGCGCCCGGACGTCTGGTACTTCACCGGGTACTACCCCGAGGCGGGCCTGCTCGTGCGCCAAGGGCGGAACGCCGGCATCACGTGCCTCTTCGTCGGAGGCAACGGCGCCATCAACGACGACTTCGTGAAGATCGCCGGCGTCGAGGCCGCGACCGGCGCATTGATGACGCAGGAGCCCCTCCTCGCCGACATCGACACGCCGCTCGCGACCGAGTTCCGTACGCGCTACCGCGCGAGGTTCGGCGACCTCCCCTCCAGCCCCTGGCCGGTCTACGCGGCCGACGCGCTCTTCGCGATCGCGGGAGCGATCCGGAAGGCCGGCTCCGCCGAGCCGCTCGCGATCGCGAACGCTCTCCACGCCAGCACCCAGGGGACCGCGGGCGTGACGGGCCCGATCCGGTTCACGGAACGCGGGGACCGGACGGGCGTGGCCTATCTGATGTACGAGGTGACGAGCGCGGGCAAGCTGGCCGTCCTCACCGGGGCCCCCGCGAGCGCGGGCGCCGTTCAGGCGGTACAGAAGGAGCGCGGGTCGGCGGGCACCGTCCTCGCCGAGCAGGCCGTCAACGGGCTCACGGTCGGGTCCTTCTACGCGCTCGTCGCGCTCGGCTACTGCATGGTCTACGGCGTCCTCCGCCTCATCAACTTCGCGCACGGCGACCTCTTCGCGCTCGGCGCGTACGTCGGCTACGCCGTCCTGGTCTGGGGCGCCGGAGCGGCGACGGCGGCCCTCGGGCTCTGGGGCGGCGTCGGGGCGGCGGCGCTCGCCGCGTTCCTCGGCATCGGGATCGCCGGCATCCTGATGGAGCGCGTCGCGTACCGCCCCGTCTATCCCGCGGGCAGGCTCTCCCTCGTCGTCTCCGCTCTCGGCATGTCGATCTTCCTCCAGAACGCGATCCGCGCGATCTGGGGCGCCCGTCCGCACGCCTACCCCGCCGGCTCCGTGCCGTCCGCGCGGATGAGCGTCCTCGGCCTCCACGTCACGAGCCTACAGATCCTGATCCTCGTCTTGTCGCTCGCGCTGATGCTCGCGATCTGGGCGCTCGTCGAGAGGACGCCCTTCGGTGCCGCGCTCCGCGCGACCGCTCTCGACCGGGAGGCGGCCACGCTGATGGGGATCGACATCCGCAAGGTGGTGCTCTTCGTCTTCGCGCTCGGTCCCGCGCTCGGAGGTCTCGCGGGCGTGATGAACGGGATGTACTACCGGTCCATCTCCGCTCACATGGGCTGGACCTACGGGATGAAGGCGTTCACCGCCACGATCCTCGGAGGGATCGGCAACATCCCCGGAGCGATGCTCGGCGGGCTGCTCCTCGGCGTCCTCGAGACGCTGTTCGCGGGCTACGTCTCCGACGCCTGGAAGGACGTCCTGATCTTCGCGGTCCTGATCCTCGTCCTGATCGTCCGCCCCACGGGAATCCTCGGCGAGAAGACGGCGGAGCGCGTGTGACGGCCCGGCGCGGCCTGCCTCCCCGATGGGTCCTCGCGAGCGCGGTGCTCCTCGCCGCGTTCCCGTTCCTCCCGTTCGTCGGCGACTACGCGCGCGACGTCGGCTTCTACGTGGGCATCTACGCGCTCCTCGGCCTCAGCCTCAACCTCGTCCTCGGCGAGGTGGGGCTCTTCGACCTCGGGCACATCGCGTTCTACGCGATCGGCGCGTACACGACGGCGATCCTCAACACGCGGTTCCACGTCCCGACGCTCGTGCTCCTGCCGCTGGCGGCCCTCGCCGCCGCCGCGTTCGCGGCGCTCGTGAGCGCGCCGATCATCCACTTGCGCGGCGACTATTTCTGCATCGTGACGATCGGGATCGGCGAGATCGTCCGCCTCGTCATGGTGAACAACCCGTTCGGCCTCACCGGCGGCCCGAACGGCGTGAACGGCATCGACCATCCGTCGCTCGGCTTCGCGATCCAGACGCCGGCGGCGTTCTATTTCCTGGTCTGGATCCTCGTCGCAGCGGTCGTCGCGGCGCTCGTCGGCCTCCAGCGCGCGCGCGTAGGCCGCGCGTGGAACGCGATCCGCGAGGACGAGGTCGCCGCGCGGGCGACGGGCGTCGACGTGCGGGCGTACAAGCTCCTCGCGTACGTGCTCGGCGCGGGCCTCGCCGGCGTCGCGGGCAACCTCTACGCGTCGAAGGTGATGTCGATCGCGCCCGAGAACTTCTCGTTCCTCGAGTCCTCGCTCCTCTTCTGCATCGTCCTCCTCGGCGGTGTCGGCTCGATCCCCGGCGTCCTCCTCGGCGCGGCCGCGGTCGTCGTCTTCCCCGAGATATTCCGCGGTGTCGCGAGCTATAGGCTCCTCTTCTTCGGCCTGGCGCTGATGCTGACGATGGTCTTCCGCCCCGGCGGCCTCTGGCCGCGGCGCCGGAGGGCGGTCGGCCTCCTGGACGAGGACCTCGTCTCGGCCGGGAGCGCGCTCGTGACGCAGGCCCGCGTGGCGGCCCCGGCGAAGGAGGACGGACCGCTCCTCGAGACACGCGGCGCGACGCTCCGGTTCGGAGGCGTCGTCGCGGTGAACGCCCTCGACCTGACGGTCGGGCCGGGCCGGATCTCGAGCCTCATCGGCCCGAACGGCGCCGGCAAGACGGCGGCGTTCAACCTGATCACGGGCTTCTACACGCCGAGCTCCGGCTCGGTGCTCTTCGAGGGGCGTGACGTGACCGGCGAGGCGCCGCACGCCATCGCCGCGCTCGGCATCGCGCGCACGTTCCAGCACGTCCGGCTCTTCCCGGCGCTGACGTGCCTCGAGAACGCGATGTCGCGGGCGCACGGCAGGCGCCCGGGCGCGTGGTCCGCGCTCCTGCCGACGCGCGCCGAGAGGGCCGAGGAGCGCCACACGCTCGAGACGGCCTCGTATCGGCTGAACCAGATGGGTCTCTGGCCTCTCCGCAACGAGCTCGCGAAGAGCCTGCCGTACGGCAAGCAGCGCTCGCTCGAGGTCGCGCGCGCGCTCGCGATGGGCCCGAAGCTCCTCGTCCTCGACGAGCCGTGCGCGGGCCTGAACGACAAGGAGAGCGCGGAGCTGATGGGCATCCTGAGGGACTTCGTCGCGGAAGGGATCACCGTCCTCCTCGTGGAGCACGATATGAACGTCGTCATGGGCGTCTCGGACTGGATCACTGTGATGAACCAGGGCTCGAAGATCGCCGAGGGAACGCCGAAGGACGTCTACGACGACCCGCGCGTCGTCGAGGCGTACCTAGGCAAGGGCGAGGGCGGCGTAGAGGCTCTGAAGGGCGTCACGCTCGAGCTCGGCGAGAGGGACGTCGTGGCCGTGCTCGGCTCGAACGGCGCCGGGAAGACGACGCTCCTCCGGGCGATCTCGCGGCTCGAGACGCCGTCGCGCGGCACGGTGAGGCTCGCGGGGCGGGATCTCCGCGGCGTCCATCCGTCCCGGCTCGTGGGGCTCGGCGTCGCGCACGTTCCGGAGGGAAGGCGTGTCTTCTCGACGCTCACCGTCGAGGAGAACCTGGATCTCGGCGCCTGGGCGGCGGCCGCCGAGGCACGCCGTCAGGCCGCGAGGACGAAGGGATGGATCCTCGAGCTCTTCCCGATCCTGAACGAGCGGCGCCGCCAGCTCGCCGGAACTCTCTCCGGCGGCGAGCAGCAGATGATGGTGATCGGCCGCGCGCTCATGTCCAAGCCGCGCCTCCTCCTCCTCGACGAGCCCTCGCTCGGCCTCGCGCCCATCGTCGAGACGGAGATCTTCCGGCTCGTCCGGAGGATCCACGAGGAGGAGGGCGTCTCGATCCTGCTGGTGGAGCAGAACGCGCAGAAGGCGCTCTCTCTCGCCCGCCACGCCTACATTCTCGAGGTGGGCCGCGTGGCGGTAGAAGGCGAGGCCTCCACCCTGAGGAACGACGAGCGCGTGCGCGCGGCGTACCTGGGAGGTCCCCGCATCCGCGCGTGAGCCCGCACCCTTGACAACGGGAGCCTCTAACACTATTGTACTAGGTGACTAGTACAATATGACGACCTCGGCCCCCTTCCGCCTCGAAACCTCCTCCGGCCTGCCGTTCTACCGGCAGATCATCGACCAGGTGCTGCTCGGCGTCGCGGACGGAAGGTTGCCGGCCGGGACCCAGCTCCCCACGGTGCGGCAGCTCGCGGTCGACCTGTCGGTGAACCTGAACACGGTCGCGAAGGCGTATCGAGAGATGGAGATCCGGGGAATCGTCGAGACGCAGCAGGGAACGGGCACGTTCGTCGCGAGCCGCAAGGCCGAGAAGCGGTCCGCGGAGCGCGACAGGGCTCTCGTGCGGCTCGTGGAAGGATTCCTGGCGCTCGCGACCGCCCGCGGGTTCTCCGCGGAGGAAGTCGCGAAGGCCCTCGTGGAGAGGACGGAAGGAAAGAGGAGGAGCTGATGCCCATCACGTTCAACATCCCGGCGAAGAGGGACGACCGCGAGGAGCGCGGGCGCGAGGACGGCCCGGCCCGCCGTAGGCGCCACCGCGTGAATCCCCACGACGCTCGCCGCTTCGTGAACCCGCCGAGCATCGCCGTGATGCTCGCCTTCGTCTTCGGAGGGTCCGCGCTCGCCGGCCTGACGAACAACCCCGTCTTCGCCCCGGCCGGCATCGCGCTCGGCGTCCTGGCGCTCTTCTCGATCAAGATCGCGCGCCAGTGGGAGCGCGCCGTCGTGCTCCGCCTCGGGCGCTTCCGGCAGCTCGCGGGGCCCGGGCCGTTCCTCATCGTGCCCCTCGTCGACGAGCTCTCGCACCTCGTGGACCAGCGCGTGCGCCTGGCGGCCGTGTCGGCGGAGTCGGCTTTGACGCGCGACACCGTCCCCGTGAACGTCGACGCGATCGTCTTCTGGACCGTGTGGGACGCGAAGAAGGCCGTCCTCGAGGTCGCCGATTACATCGAGGCGATCTCGCTCTCCGCGCAGACCGCTCTCCGCGAGGCGATCGGACGCCACATGCTCGCCGAGATGATCACCGAGCGCGAGAAGCTCGGGAAGGAGCTCCAGGCCCTGCTCGACGAGAAGACGAACCCGTGGGGCATCACGATCGGGTCCGTGGAGATCCGCGACGTCAGGATCCCGCAGGAGCTCGAGGACGCGATGAGCCGGCAGGCCCAGGCCGAGCGCGAGCGCCAGGCCCGCATCATCCTCGGTACGGCCGAGACGGAGATCGCCGCGCGCTTCGTCGCCGCAGGCCAGGAGTACGAGGGACGGCCGCTCGCGCTCCACCTCCGCGCCATGAACATGCTCTACGAGGCGATCAAGGAGAAGGGCTCGATGGTGATCGTGCCGTCGAGCGCCGTCGAGACTATGGGGCTCGGCGGGCTCAGCGGCATGGAGCTGAGCCGAGGCGAGGAGCCGGCGGTATCCCGCCGGCTTCCCGGTTTCCAGCTCTCGGCCGCCGACGTAGGAGTAGAGGGCGAGCGGAGCGAGTCCGCTCCAACGGACGGAGTCGGGCGGCTCCCCGTCCTACTTCTTTTCCTTGTCCGCGGGAGGCGGAGGCGCGGGCGCGGCGCCCCCGTGGCGCATCGCGCCCATGTCCTGATAGGTCACGCTCGGGTCAGGGTCGAACATCTTGTCCTCGAGCGTCACCTTCGTCTGGATGTCCTTGTTCTTCACGACGATCTCGCCGGCGTCGGTCTTGACCGCGATCTGCCGCGGGAAGTGGAGTGACGGGGAGATCCAGAGGATCTCCTCGCCCGCGGCGCCCTCGGGGTGGATGACCCACTTGTCGCACGCCTCGCCGTCGATCTCCTCGGTGCCGACCTTCTTGCCGCCCTTGAGGAGCTCCTCGAGCTTCGTCGCGTAATCGGTGGGGCGGGGCATGGGCCCCTTCTGCTGCTGCGCGTCGACGGGCACCTTCATCGCCATCGTGCCCGTCTTCATGTAGACGACCTTGTCCTTCACCACGACGACCGACTCCCCCATCGGCGTCTGCATGACGGTGCGAACGCGCTCGCCTTTCAGCCACGTCTCCGAAGTCAGGCCGGGCGGCACGTTCTTGCCCGTCATCTCCGACTTCCAGTGGAGCTGCCGCGGGGGCGCCTCCTTGGTTGCGGGCGCCGCCTCGAGGACGGCTCCCGTCGCGAGGACGAGCACCGCACCGATCGAACCTCTCAGCATCTTCATCCGAGCCTCCAGCTCTTGTGTTGGCCCCACGGGCGGGCTCAGACGAGGAGCGAGAGCACCTCGTTGGAGAGCAGCACCCCGCGGCGCGTGAGGCGGATTCTACCGTCTGCGCGGTCGAGAAGCCCGGCCTCCTCGCTCTCGGCGAGGCGGGCCCGGTCCGAGGGCGGCAGGAGCCGCGCAACGCCCTCGAGCTCCTGCGCCGTCACGCCCTCCGCGAGCCTGAGCCCGAGGAGGACGCGCTCCCTCTCGGCCGCAGCGGGCTCGAGCGCCTCGGAGGAGACGAACGCCGGCCCGCCGGCGCGGATCCGCCGGACGTACTCGCCCGTCGAGCCGGTGTTCGCGCGGCGCACCCCTCCGTCGAAGGAGTGCGCCGCCACGCCGAGCCCGAGCGTCGGCTCGCGCCGCCAGTACTTCAGGTTGTGGCGGCTCTCGTGCCCGGGCGAGGCCCAGTTCGACATCTCGTAGCGCGGCAGGCCGGCAGCCGACGCACGCGCGTCGACATCCTCCCACCGCTCCGCCATCTCGTCGTCGTCCGGGAAGAGATCGGGCCGCTCCCCGCGGAGCGCGACGAGCCGCGGCGCCTTCTCGAGCTCGAGGAGATACGCCGAGAGGTGGCGCGCCCCGGCGTCCAGGACGCCGTCGACGCTCGCGAGGAGCGATTCCCGCGTCTGTCCGGGAATGCCGATCATCAGGTCCGCAGAGACGCGCGGGAAGACGCCCGCCGCCCGCCGAAGAGCCGAGAGCGCGGCGGCCGAGTCGTGCCTCCGCTCGAGCCAGGGGAGCTCGCCGTCGTCGAGCGACTGCACGCCGATCGAGAGGCGGTTCACGCCGAGCCCGGCGAGCGCCTCGAGGTCGTCGGGGTTCGCCTCGGCGGTCACTTCGGCGGAGCCGGCTATCCCGAACGTCTCCCTCAGCGCCTCGAGGACATCGGCGAGCCGCCGCGGCTCGACGTACGACGGCGTGCCGCCGCCGAAGTAGACGGTCTCGAGCGGCCCCGCGAGCTCGCCGGCACGCAGGTTGACCTCCCCGACGAGCGCCTCGAAGTAGGCCTCCTCGCCTTCCCTTCCCGCGATCGCCACGAAGGAGCAGTAGGAGCAGCGATGGGCGCAGTACGGGACGTGGATGTAAGCGCCCGGGAGATGCGGCGCCGTCACGCGCTGTCGAGGAGCCGCTCCAGGCGGCGGTCCTCGTCCGTTCCGCGCCCGGTGGCGAGCAGCCTCTCCACGTACTTCGCGAGGACGTCGACCTCCACGTTCACGTCGTCGCCCGGCGCCCGGTCGGCGAGCGTCGTCTCCTCCAGCGTGCGCGGGACGACGGCGACGTCGAGCTCGCGCGAACGGAGGTCTGCGACGGTGAGGGAGATCCCATCCAGCGCGATCGAGCCCTTCTCCACGACGTAGCGCGCCCATTCCGGGCCGATGGCGAACGTGAAGGTCCAGAAGTCCCCCTCGCGGCGCAGCCGGAGGAGCTGCGTCGTGGCGTCGACGTGCCCGGCGACGACGTGCCCGCCGAACCGCTCGCCCGCCGCGAGGGCGCGCTCCAGGTTCACGCGGCTCCCGCGCTCGAGCCGCGACAGCGTGGAGCGGCGCAGCGTCTCGGGCGAGACGTCGAAGGCGAGCGTCCCCTGGTCGCCCGGCAGCACGGTCAGGCAGACGCCGGACACGGCGATGCTCTCGCCGGGGCGCGCGTCCGTCCACGCCGGCGGGCACTCGAGGGCGAGGAGCGCGCCCGAGCTCCTCGGCGAGAACGAGGCGACCTTCGCCGTGGCGGAGACGAGACCCGTGAACATTCCGACCCAGTCTGCCTCAAGAAGGCGCGACGCGCGCGGAGAGGCGGACGTCGGGTCCGAAGCGAATGACCTCGAACGGCCCCAGGCGCGGCGCCTCGGCGAGGCGCGGAAACCCCGATCCGGCCAGCGGAGACGGCGCGCCGGAGCCTCCGAGGAGGAGCGGCGTGACGTACGCCGTCACGCGGTCCACGAGGCCCGCCGCGAGGAGAAAGAACGCGGTGACGCCGCCGCCTTCGACGAGGAGCGAGCGCACCTCGAGCGCGTGCAGCTCGTGAAGGAGCGCAGCGAGGTCGACCGTTCCGTCCGGACACGGCAGCGAGAGAACGCGCACGCCGCGCGCCAGGAACGGCTCGAGAGCGGGGTCGCCGGCGCGGCGCGCGGTCGCGAGCCACGCCTCCGTGCCCGTCGCCGGGTCGAAGACGTGAGCGGAAGGCGAGACGCGGAGCGCGCCGTCGAGGACGAAGCGCCGGTGCGGCAGGATCGAGGAGGCGAGCCCGAGGCGGCGCGTCAGGAGCGGGTCGTCCGCGAGGACGGTGCCGGCGCCGACGAGGATCGCGTCGTGCTCCTCGCGGAGCCGCATGCCGTCCTCGCGAGAGGCGTCCGAGCTGATCCAGCGCGCCTCGCGCCCCGCCGTCGCGGTCTTCCCGTCCAGCGACGACGCCCACTTCAGGTGGACGAAGGGGCGTCCCTTCGTCACCGACACGATGAACGCCTCGTTCAGGCGTCGCGCGCGCTCCTCCCCCTCTCCGAGCTCCACCGGCACGCCCGCGCGCGTCAGGCGGTCGACGCTCCTGCCGGAGGTGCGTGGATCGCGAGGACCGCGTCCACGCAGGGCGGCGTCCGCCCATGGTGCGCGCAGGGCTCGAGGTTCACGAAGAGCCTCCCGCCGCGCGCCCGCTCCCCCGCCTGCTCGAGTGCGAGGACCTCGGCGTGGCGCCCGCCCGCGCGCTCGTGGAAGCCCTCGCCGGCGAGGCGGCCCTCGCGGTCGAGGACCACGGCGCCGACGCGCGGGTTCGGCGACGTGGAGTAGCGCCCCTTCTCGGCGAGCGCGAGAGCGCGCTCCATCCCCTCGGCCTCGCCGGCCGCGTCAGTCATCGATGAGCGCCTTCGCGAACGCCTCCGGGTTGAACTCGAGCAGGTCCTCGGCGGTCTCGCCGATGCCGATGTACTGGACGGGGAGTCCCAGCTCCCGGACGATCGCCAGGACGACGCCCCCCTTCGCCGTGCCGTCCATCTTCGTCAGCACGAGCCCGGTCACGCCGGCCGCCTTCGTGAACTCGCGCGCCTGGGCGACGCCGTTCATCCCGGTCACGGCGTCGAGGACGAGGAGGACCTCGTGCGGCGCGCCCGGCACCTCGCGCGCGGCGATGCGCCGGATCTTCGCGAGCTCCTCCATCAGGTTGTGCTTCGTGTGGAGGCGGCCCGCCGTGTCGACGTACAGGACGTCGGCGTTCCGCGACTTCGCGACCGCGCACGCGTCGTGGACGACCGCGGCCGGGTCCGCGCCGGACCGGTGCTTCACGAGAGGCACCTCGAGGCGCGAGGCCCAGATCTCGAGCTGCTCGATCGCGGCCGCGCGGAACGTGTCGGCGGCCGCGAGGACCACGCTCCGCCCCTCGGCCTGCTGTCGCGCCGCGAGCTTCGCCGCCGTCGTCGTCTTGCCCGTGCCGTTCACGCCTACGACGAGGACGACATGCGGCTTGCCGAGGAGCTCTCCGGGCGGGACGACGGACGGCACCGTGAGCCGCCGCGCGACCTCCTCCCTCAGGACGCGGCGGACGACGTCCATCTCCTCCGCCCCGTGCCGCCCCGCCTCCTCCCTCACGCGCTCGACGAGCTCCGCCGCCGTCGAGGGCCCGACGTCCGCCGAGATGAGCGCCTCTTCGAGGGCGGCCAGGGCGCGCGGATCCGGCTCGAAGCGCGCGCGGATCGCGTCGCCGACCTTCGCGATCAGCTCCGTGTGCGTCATGAAGAGCCCGCGCTTCAGACGCGAAAGGACGGTCTTCGGCGGGGCCTCGGCGCTCACGCTTTGGATGATAGCCGCGCGACTCTGGTCCCTCCGGACGCGGAGGGGGTGTGGGGGAACCCGGTCGCGGGTTCCCCCGGAACACTGACGAGCACTCGCCGCGCCCTCTTCCTTCGGGATCGGCGAAGCCGACCCCGGGGCGCGGCGACGCCAGAAGTGCGCGAAGCGCGCTTCTGGCTACTCGATTTCCGCGGCCAAAGCTGCGCGCGCCTCATCGAGCCGCGCGCGGGCGGGGGCGAGCACTCCCCAGCGGTCGACGACGACGAGGAGGAAGTAGCCGTCCTTCACCTCGGCGGCGAGGACGCGCGCGCCGCGGAACTCCATCGTCAGGTCCCCGAGCTCGCCGAGGCCTGCGCGCTCGGCGGCACGGCCGAGCTCCCCGAGCCAGACGGACTGGTACGCCCCGATCGTCTCGAGCGCCTCGCGTTCGCCCGTCACCGCGACCGGCTGACCGTGCGGATCGAAGAACGCCGCGCCGCGCGCGCCGGGCGCCTCGACGAGAGTCCGGAGGACGTCCGGAAAGCTCAACGCGCGCTCGGGGCCGAGTCCGCGGGCTCGGAGTCGAGGAATCGGCGCGCGCGCTTCCCCTCGTCGCTTTCCGGCGCCGCGGAGGCGGTGCGTTCCATGTAGCGGAGCGCGAGGTCGCGGCGTCCCGTCGTCAGGAGGCAGAGGGCGGCCTGGTAGTTCGAGACCGGGTCCTTCGGCTCGTCCTTCAGGACCTCCAGGAAATCCTTGAGCGCCGACTTGTAGTCGCCCCGTTTCACGCGGACGAGCCCGCGCTCACGAAACGCGCGGGAGGAGAGCGGGTCGTCGTTGAGGACGAGCGAGAACTCGTGCTCCGCTTCGTCCCAGCGCTCCCGCTTCTTCTCCACGAGGCCGAGGTTGAAGCGCGCATTGCTGCGCTCGCTCCCGGACGGGGCGTCGATCACCGCCTGGAAGTCCGCGGCCGCGAGGTCGAGCATCCCGAGCTCCAGATACGCGACGCCCCGGTTGTTCCGCGCCTCGGCGTCGGACGGGTCGATCTTCAGCGCGTCGGAGAACGCCTTCGCGGCGGCGGGCACGTCTTTCTTTGCGAGGAGCGCGAGGCCGAGCGCGTTCGGGATGTTCGCATCGGTCGGATGGCTCGCGCGCGCCCGCACCAGGAGCTGGATCGCCTCGTCGACGCGCCCCTCCTTCAGCAACTTCAGGCCCGCGCGGTAGTCGACCAGGTCCGCGAGGAGCGGATTCTCCTCCTGGGGTTTCGGCTTCATCGAGCAGGCGCCGAGGAGAAGCGAGGCGAGCAGGGCGGAGGCGAACCGCCTCAAGACGCCACGGCCATCGCGAGCCGGGCCGCCTCGCCCACGACCTCGAGATCCCGCGTCTCGAACGCGTTCGCGAGCGCCGTGACGACCTCGGGGTCGAAGCGCGTTCCCGAGAACGACTTGATCCGCGAGACGACGTACTCGAGCTGCATCGCCTTCTGATACGGGCGCGTCGTCGTCATCGCATCGAACGTGTCGGCGACGCTGACGATGCGGGCGATGAGCGGGATCTCCGTCTTCACGAGGCCGTCCGGATACCCGCCGCCTTCCCACTTCTCGTGGTGGTGCTTGATGCCCGGAATGACGTCCTTGAGCTGCGGGATCTGGCCCATGATGAGCGCGCCCTTCGTCGGGTGCGTCTTCATCACCTCGAACTCCTCGTCGGTCAGCGCGGTCGGCTTCCTCAGGATGCGGTCGTCGATGCCGATCTTGCCGACATCGTGGAGGAGCGCGGAGATCCGCACGCGCCGGATCTCCTCGGGCGAGAGGCCGTAGTGGCGCGCGAGGACGACGGCGTACCGAGCCACGCGCTCCGAGTGGCCGCGCGTGTACGGATCCTTCGCGTCGATCGCCGCGGCGAGCGTCCGGATGGAGTTGAAGAAGAGCTCCTGGTTCTCGCGCGCGGCCTGCTTCAGCTTCTCCATCGTCCCCTCGAGGGAGCCGGCCATCGCGTTGAACGTCTCGGCGAGCTCTGCGAACTCGCGCGTGCCGCTGACCGCGACGCGCTCCGAGAGGTTTCCCTGCCCGATGAGGCGGACCTTCGCCACGAGGTCGACGACGGGCCGCGAGAGGGCGCGCGCGGCCATCACCGCGACGCCCGCGGCGAAGAGGAGCGCGAGGAGCGCCCCGACCGTCGAGGCGCGCGTCATCTGCGTGACCGAGGCGAACGCCGACGCCTCGTCCTTCTCCACGATCACGCCCCAGTCGGGGAAGTCGACCGGCGCGACGGTCCCGAGGACGCGCCGCGAGCCGTGCAGGTACGTCTTCGTCAGGCGCACGGGGTGCGCGATGAACTCCCCGACGAGCTCGATGTGCTGGAGCGCGGCGGCGTCCGGCAGCGCGGTCGGGTCGGAGGCGGTCGACGAGGTACGCGAGGACGTCGCGCTTCTTCTCCTCCTCGAGCCACGTCTGGATCGGCGCCAGGGAGACGACCGCCTCCACGACGCCGATCGTCCGGTCTCCCTCGCGCACCGGGACCGCCATCACGACCCCACCCTCGCGCACGCCTTCCGCCCGGATCGGCTCGCCGACGACGGTGCCCTCGCGGACGCCGCCGCGGAGCGCGGCCGGGAACGCGCGAGCGAGCTCGGCCTCGAGCGCGGTCGCGATCTTGTCGGGCTGCGCGACGCCTCCCTGCCCTTCCCGGTTCAGCGCGCGCAGGAGGACGAAGCTCCTCTCGGAGCCGAGGTAGTCGGCGAGGAGCGCGCTGCGTCCGACGAAGATGAACGGGTCCTTGTCGGGGGACATGGAGCCGGCGAGCTTCATCCCGTCGGCGATGCGCCGGAGCTGCATCTGCGCGTTCTTCAGGTAGGTGTCCACGTCCTGAGCCAGCGTGACCGCGCTCCGCGTCAAGTATTTCTTCTCGGCCGTCTCGAGCGCCTCGCGGTTGATCCTCACGAGCGCCACGTGCGAGATGACGAGCGGAACGATCGAGACGACGATCAGCGCCGCGAGGAGCGCGGTGACGATTCGGAACCTGGAGACCCGGGGCGTGCTCATCGGGACGACCGCCGATTGTACCTTTCGAGGACCGCTTCGAGGGAGGCCGCGAGCGCCGCGGCGGAGACGCGCGCGACCCTCGCGACACCGGGGCGCGGGAGGAGGACGGCGCGGAGCCCGTTCCGATCCGCCTTCTTGTCGTGGACGAGGACGGCGCGCCAGCCGGCGAGCGCCTGCCGCGAGGGGAGGCGGGGCGTCACGAGGCGGAGCGTCGTCAAGGAGAGCGTGTCGGCGGTCTCCGGGTCGAGGCCCGCCTCTCGCACGGACAGGTCGAGGGCGGCGAGGAGGCCCCACGCGACCGCCTCGCCGTGGTCCAGCCGGTGTCGCGAGGCCGTCTCGAGCGCGTGCCCGGCCGTGTGCCCGAGGTTGAGCGCGAAGCGCGCCCCCGTCGTTTCGCTCGGATCCTGCGCGACGACGCGCGCCTTCATCCGGAGCGAGCGGAGGATCGCCTCCTCGAGCGCGGCGGCGCGCCGCTCGGCGAGCGGGTTCACGAGACGGGGGAGCGCGCGATGGAACGCCGCGTCGAGCATCGCGCTCTTGACGACCTCCGCCAGGCCGGAGCGATAGGCGCGCTCGGGCAGCGTCGCGAGCGTCTCCGTGTCCGCCACGACGAGACGCGGGTGGTGGACCGACCCGGCGAGATTCTTCCCCTCTTGCAGGTCGATGGCGGTCTTGCCGCCGAGCGCGCTGTCGGACGCGGCCAGGAGCGTCGTCGGCGCCTGGACGACCGGGACTCCGCGCAGGGCGAGCGAGGCCGCGAGCCCCGCCACGTCCCCGACGGTGCCGCCGCCGAGCGCGACGACGCCGCCGTCGCGCCTCAGGCCGCGCGCCACGAGCTCCGAGAGGAGGCGCCCCAGGACGCTCCACGTCTTCGCGCGCTCGCCGTCGGGCACGAGGAGCGGCTCGGGGTCGAGGACCTCGCCCGCACCGGCGAGGAGTCGAGCGCCGTGCCGCGCGAAGACGGGCTCGGAGGTGATCAGGAACCAGCGTCCCCGCGCGATCCGCGGCAGGCGCGTGCCGAGCCCCGAGAGCGCGCCCGCGCCGACGAGGACGTCCGTCGTCGCACCGCCCGCGCGCATCCTGAAGCCGCGCAGGCGCTTCATTCCCCGCGCGGCGTCGCCGTCCGGATCCCGAGGTCGAGGAGCTGCTTCTCGTCGACGCGGCTCGGGGAGCCCGTCATCAGGCAGGAGCCGGAGGCTGTCTTCGGGAACGCGATCACATCGCGGATCGAGGTCCCTCGGGAGAGGACCATCGCGATCCGGTCGAGCCCGAACGCGATGCCGCCGTGCGGCGGGGCTCCGAAGCGGAACGCATCCAGGAGGAACCCGAACTTCTCCCTCGCCTCCTCCGGAGAGATGCCGAGGCGCGAGAAGACGCGCGACTGCACGTCGGCCCGGTGGATACGGATCGACCCGCCGCCCAGCTCGAGGCCGTTCAGGACGACGTCGTACGCGCGCGCCTTGACGCGCCCCGGGTCGTCCTCCAGGAACGGGAGGTCCTCCTCGCGCGGAGACGTGAAGGGGTGGTGCATCGCGTACCAACGCTCGTCGTCCGCATGCCATTCCAGGAGCGGGAAGTCCGTCACCCAGAGGAAGTCGTAGCGACCCTCAGGGATCAGCTTCTCCTCGCGGGCGATCTGGACCCGGAGCGCGCCGAGGACGTCGTTCGCGGCCTTCCGCGTTCCCGCGACGAGGAGGAGCAGGTCGCCGTCCTTCGCGCCGAGGCTTTCGCGGGCGCCCCCGAGCACGGACTCCTCGACGAGCTTCTTCGCATTCGAGTTCCAGGTTCCGTCTGGATTCAGCTTCACCCAGACGAGCCCGCCCGCCCCGAGACTCTTCGCCGTGGCCTCGAGGTCGTCGAGGCGCTTCCTCGCGAACGCGGCGCCGCCCGGCACGGCGAGGCCCTTCACCGCCTGCGCGCCCCGCAGGACCTCCGAGGAGGAGCCGGAGACGTCGAGCGTCTTCAGCTCGAGGCCGAAGCGCGTGTCGGGGCGGTCGACGCCGAAGCGCTCCATCGCCTCGCCGTACGTCATGCGCGGGAACGGCGGCACGCACGGGATGTCGCCCATCGGGAAGATCGCGGAGAGGAGGCGCTCGACGAGCGCATAGATCGTCTCCTCTGTCGGGAACGACATCTCGATGTCGATCTGCGTGAACTCGGGCTGCCGGTCCGCGCGCAGGTCCTCGTCGCGGAAACAGCGCGCGATCTGGAAGTAGCGCTCCATGCCCGAGACCATCAGGAGCTGCTTGAAGAGCTGCGGCGACTGCGGCAGCGCGTAGAACTCGCCCGGATGGACGCGCGAAGGCACGAGGAAGTCCCGCGCGCCCTCGGGCGTCGACTTCGTCAGGATCGGCGTCTCGATCTCCAGGAATCCCTCGCCGTGCAGGACCTCGCGCGCCTTGAACGTGATCGCGCTCCTGAGCATGAAGGTCTGCGTCATCTCGGGGCGGCGCAGGTCGAGGTAGCGGTACTTGAGGCGCAGGTCCTCCGACGCCTTGATGCCGTCCTCGATCGGGAAGGGGGGCGTGTCGGCGCGGTTCAGGATCTCGAGGGACTCGGCCTTCACCTCCACCGCACCGGTCGGGAGGTCCGCGTTCACGGCCTCCGGCGCGCGCGCCACGACGGTGCCCGACGTCGCGAGGACGTACTCGCTCCTCAGCTCCTTCGCCCTCTCGAGCAGCTCGGGAATCGGGAGGTCGCGCGCGTTGAAGACGACCTGCGCGATGCCCGAGCGGTCGCGGAGGTCGATGAACACGAGCTCGCCGTGGTCGCGCCGCCGGTGAACCCAGCCGCTGAGCTTCACGCGCGCGCCGACGTCCCCGCTCCGCAGCGTCCCCGCGAAGCGCCGCTCTTCCGTCACGGTTGCCCCCTCTTCAGAGCGTCGAGGAGCTCCGCGCGCGGAACGGTGCGCTGCGAGCGCGTCGCGAGCTCCTTGACGACGACCATCCCGTTCTCCCGCTCGCGGCCGCCGAGGAGCACCGCGAGCCTCGCCCCGCGCTTCTCCGCGGACTTCAGGCCGGGCCCGGGCCCGCGGCCCGAAGGGTCGAGGTCGACGGCGACCCCCGCGCGGCGCAGCTCCGACGCGAGCGCGAGAGCGTCCGCGCGGTCGGCGCTCTCGAGCGCGATGAGCGCGACCGCGTCGGTCGCCTCGACCGCCGCGCGCCGGAAGGCCTCCGGCGCCGCCGCGACGAGGCGGTCCTCGCCGATCGCGAAGCCGATCCCGGGCACTTTCGGCCCGCCGAGGTCGGAGACGAGGCGGTCGTAGCGCCCGCCTCCGAGGATCGCGTCCTGCGCACCGAGCCCCGAGGCCGTCACCTCGAACACCGTCCGCGTGTAGTAGTCGAGCCCGCGCACGAGGCGGGGCTCGATCCGGTACGGGATCCCCGCGGCGTCGAGGGGGCCGAGGAGCTCCTCGTGGTGGCGAAGCGATTCCTCGTCGAGGAGTTCCAGCATCCGCGGCGCGCCGGCGATCAAGCCGGCGAGCGCGGGGTCCTTCGTGTCGAGGACGCGCAGCGGGTTCTGTGTCAGGCGGCGCCGGTCATCCTCGCCGAGCTTCTCGACGACGGTGTTGAGAGCGACCGTCAGGCCCTCGAAGCCGAGGCGCGTCAGGAAGTCGAAGAGCATGACGAGGAGCTCGGCGTCCGTCGCCGGATCGGCGGGCCCGATCGCCTCCGCGCCGATCTGCCGGAACTCGCGGTAGCGCCCCTCCTGCGGCCGCTCGTACCGGAACTGCGCTCCGAGGTAGTAGAGCTTTCGCGCGAAGCCCGACTGCGCCATCCGGTGCTCGACGTAAGCCCGCGCCACGCCGGCCGTGTTCTCCGGGCGGAGCGTCACGTCCTGCCCGCCCTTCGTCGTGAACGAGTACATCTCCTTGTGGACGATGTCCGACGACGCGCCGACGCTCCTCACGAACAGCTCGGTCAGCTCGAGGTGGGGCGTCCGGATCTCGTCGAAGCCGTAGAGCGCGAAGGTCTCCCTGGCGATCGACTCGACGAGGCTGAAGACGCGCGTCTCCGGCGGGAGGAGGTCCCGCGTCCCCTTGACGCTCGCGATCATGTCGGCCTAGGGTCCGCCGGCGATTTCGGCGGAGTCGTTCGCGTGTGCGCTCGCCGCATCCTGCGCCAGGTAGTCGACCTTGTAGGCGAGGTAGTTCTTCCAGTACTCCTCGAGGCCCTCGACCTCTTCGGCGGTCAGCTCCCTTTTCTGCCGCGCCGGGTTCCCCGCCCAGAGCGTGCGCGGCGGGATCTTCGTCCCCGCGAGCACCATCGAGCCGGCTGCCACGAGCGCGCTCTCCCCCACGTCCGCGCCGTCGAGGACGGTCGCGTTCATGCCGATCAGGGCGCCGCGCCGGACCGTGCACGCATGGACGACCGCGGCGTGCCCGACCGTGACTTCCTCTTCGAGAGTCGCGGGGCCCGATCCCTGTGTGACGTGGATCGTCGCGTTGTCCTGGACGTTCGAGCGGGCGCCGATCCGGATCGCGTTGCAATCTCCTCGGATGACGGCCGAGAACCAGATCGAGACGTCGTCGGCGAGGACGACGTCGCCGATCACGGCGGCCGTGTCGGCGAGGAAGACGCGTTCGCCGATCGTCGGATAGACGTTCGCGTAGGGGCGCACGATCATGGGGCGCGCACGATACCAAACGCCCGAAAACGAGGCATGCCCTGAGATCTGTGCGAGGCGGAAAAAACCGCGTAAAGTTCGCGTGAAACCGCGATTCGAGACACGAAACACACAGGGTTTTCCACAGAATGTCTGAAATCCTCTAAAAGGTTTTTTTGCACGTACTTAAGACCACAGAAACGCGCCGGACCGCAGAATCTCGGGGGGGGATTTCGTCAGGTCCACGATCGTGGAGGGAACGGCGTTCTCGGAGGGGCCGCCATCGACCACGAAGTCGAGCCCTGAGCCGAAGATACGGGCCGCGGCGGCGGCCGAAAGGGCGGGCGGCTGCCCGGTCCGGTTCGCGCTCGTCGCCGTCACGGGACCGAGGCCGGCGAGGAGCCGCCGGAGCCCGGGGTGGTCCGGGACGCGCACCGCGAGAGTGGGCACGCCGCCGCTCGCCGCGATCGGACGCGCCAGGGGAAGCACCGCCGTCAGCGGCGCCGGCCAGATCGCCTCGAGCTTCCGGAGCACCTCCGCCGAGGCGAGAACGCCGAGGGGCGAGAGCTGCGCCGCAGACGCGATCACGACCGGCAGCGCCTGGGCGCCCGAGCGTCCCTTCAGCGCGTACACGCGTCCCACGCCCGGCTCGGAGAGCGGATCCGACGCGAGACCGTAGAAGGTGTCGGTCGGGATCGCGAGGACGCCGCCGGCGCGGAGTGCGGCCCGGAGCGACTCGAGCGGTGCGCCGGACACGGCATTCTCCAGCGGCACGATGGGCGCGTCCGGCATCAGAGCCCCACGTAGCGCGCGAAGAGCGAGCGCCCGCGCGCGGGATCCGGCGTCCCCTTCACGATCGCGCGCCCGTCGCGGAAGACGGTGAGGACGACCTCCGGAAGCGAAGCCGTCACCGATTCCTCCCCGCGGCGCACGTTTCCGAGCGGCGCGAGCCGCCGCGCGAGCGCGTCGAGGTCGACGGTGCGGTCGGAGTCCGGGAGGATCTGCACCGAGTCGCGCCCGCAGAGCGTGCGGGCCACATCCGCGCCCTCCCCGGCGAGCGCCGGGTATTCGCGCCGCGCGCACGTCGGGCACTCGCTCCACGACTCGGCCGCGGCTAGCGTCATCCGCACCGACGGCGCGCCGTCCCAGAGCGACACGGCTCCGACGCCGCGCGCCGGCTGCGCACCGACGAGGAGCTTGAGCGCCTCCGCGGCCTCGAGGCTGGCGACGAGGTGCGTGACGGGGCCGATGACGCCGCTCGTGTCGCACGTCGGCGTCGTCCCCGGCGGGGGCAGGAGCTCGAGGAAGCAGCGGAGGCAGGGCGTCGCGCCGGGCATGAAGACCCCGAATGTCCCTTCGGCTCCGACGGCCGCGCCGTAGACCCACGGGACGCCGAGCTTCCACGCCACGTCGTTCACGAGAAGGCGCGCCGCGAAGCTGTCGCTGGCGTCGAGGAGGAGGTCGTGGCCGGCGAGGAGCCGCTCCGCGTTCCCCGGCACCACGTCGACGACGGCGGGCCGAACGTCGGCGTCCGAGTCGATCGCACGGAGAGCCTCCGCCGCCGCGACGGCCTTCTCGCGCGACGCCCGCGCGTCGCGCTCCGTGAAGAGCGACTGCCGCTGGAGATTCGAGAGCTCGACCACGTCGCGGTCGATCAACGTCAGGGCGCCGACGCCGGCTCGCACCAAGATCTCCGCCGCGACGGTGCCGAGCGCGCCGCACCCGATCACCGCGACCCGGGCCGAGGCGAGCCGGCGCTGCCCCTGCTCGCCGATTCCGGGAAAGAGGACCTGGCGCGAGAAGCGATCGTCCGTCACCGCTGCGACTCTACTGCGGGCCGCCTTCCCCAGGAGGTTGGTGTCAAATGGCGTGGGTCGCGCGGGTGGGTCTTGCGAGGCGAGATCAAGGCGCGTCGATCGAGCCTGGAGTTGGCTCTCCGGCGAGGTCGACGCAACGCAGAGCTCGTCCGCAATCCCCACCCGCCCTTCGGGTTCCGGGCGGCGTGGGGCGATCTGCTGCGTTGGCGCTCCTGCGCGGAGAGCCAACTCCAGCGTGCGTCGCGCCGCCTAGCATCTCACCCCACGGCGCCCGGAACGCGACCCATGCCATTTGACACCAGCCTCCTAGAATCCCCCGCATGACGACAAGACATCGCTGGGCTCGCGCTGCGGCCGCCGCGCTCGCGCTGCCGCTCCTCGCCGCCGCGGCGAAGAAGGGCTTCCCCGCCGACGTCGCGCCCGACATCGAGGCGCGGCTCGCGCGGCTGAAGACGGTCCGGATGACGTTTTCGACTCAGAGTCTCTCCGC
>WNFL01443111.1_pt1 | contig 20392 bp, 27 predicted proteins | sample 5400361 | NCBI WGS metagenome assembly WNFL01 (sample SAMN13153351, study PRJNA577476) | soil metagenome | isolation source: 40 cm soil on Douglas fir-dominated hillslope | place: USA:California | collected 2013-09-17
GTACATGCGAAAGAGGTCGCCCGCGAAGAGCGCGCTCTCGTCCCCGCCCGTGCCCGCGCGGATCTCGAGGAACAGGTTGCGCTCGTCGTTGGGGTCCCTGGGCAGGAGCATCTTCTGCAGTCCGGCGGCGAGCTCCTCGATGCGTTTCCTGCCCGCGCGGATCTCGTCCTCGGCGAATGAGCGCATCTGCGGGTCCTTCGCCATTTCCTCGGCGGCGGCGAGGTCTCCTTCGGCCTTGCGGTACTCGGCGAACGCCTCGACCAGCGGATCGATCTCGGCGCGCTCCTGCGAGAGCTTGCGGTAGTTCTCGAGGTCGTTGGTGACGCCCGGATCCGAAAGCCGCGCGTCGATCTCCCTCAGTCTCGCGTCCAGGCTCGCGAGCTTCGCGGCGATGGACGGCTTCATGGCTCGCCCGTGTCGCGCTCCGGGAGGTCCGGGTAGAGCGTCTCGATCGCGCGGGCGAGCTGCTCGCGCTCGCCTTCGGAGGCGCGCGAGAGCGCCTGCGAAGGGTGATGCAGGAACTTGTTGGCGAGCCCGCGGGCGAGGGCATCGATCACGGCCGCGGGATCCTCGCCTTTCGCGAGGCGCGCCTTGGCCTTGGCGAGCTCCGTCTCGCGATACTGGTCCGCGCGCCGGCGCAGGTCGACGATCGCGGGGCCCGCTCCGCGCGAGGCCTGCCATTCGCTCCATGCGCTCACCTGGGCCGCCACGATGGCCTCCGCCTCGGCGGCGGCGGACTGCCGGCGCTCGCGTCCCTCGCTCACGACGCTTCCGAGGTCGTCGATGGTGTAGAGGAAGACGTCCTCGAGCTTCGAGACTTCCGGCTCGACGTCGCGAGGCACCGCGAAATCCACCACGAAGATCGGCCGGCGCCGGCGTGCCTTCAGCGCGCGCTCGAACATTCCCTTGCCGAGGATCGGGAGGGTGGACGCCGTCCCGGTGACCACGATGTCGAACTCGTGCAGGTGATCGGGAAGCTCGGCGAGCGAGATCGCGGTCCCGCCGAAGCGCTCGGCGAATTCCTCGCCGCGCGAGAGCGTGCGGTTGGCGACCTTCACGCTCGCCGGGCGCTGCGCGACGAAATACGTGGCGGCGAGCTCCACCATCTCGCCCACGCCCACCAGCACGAGGCTCGTTCGCGAGAGGTCGCCGAAGATGTTCTGCGCGAGCTTGAGCGCCGTGGCGGCCATGGAGATCGATTCGGCGCCGAGCGCCGTTTCGCTGCGCACCTGCTTCGCCACCGAGAACGTCTTGCGGAAGACCCCGCCCAGGAGCTGGCCCAGCGTGCCCGCGTTCTCCGCGTTTCGCACCGATTCCTTCACCTGGCCCAGGATCTGCGGCTCGCCCAGCACCATGGAATCGAGGCCCGCGGCCACGCGGAAGGCATGGCGCACCGCGGCTTCATCGCTATGCGCGTAGAGGTGCGGCGCGATGTCCAGTCCCGCCCTGGCCGCCTGCCCCTCGAGCCATCGGCGAGCGCCCGCCAGGTCGTCGGCGCGGAAGTAGATCTCGGTGCGGTTGCACGTCGAGACGAGCACGGCCTCGGCCACGCCCGGCTGGGAGGCGAGGTCGGCGAGCGCTTGCGCCTGGCGGTCGGCGGGAAAGGCGACTTTCTCGCGAACCTCCAGCGGCGCGCTGACGTGGTTCAGGCCGAGGACGTGAAGGGGCATGTTTGAGAGCTGTTGAGCGGCGATAAGTCCGCTCCAACAGCGGTCGCCAATTATATCCCGGCGGGGTAAGCTGATCTTTACAAAAAGATTGTAGAAGGTGCATTATGACTTTGATTTAGCGCAAATTTTCTATGGCCGCCCAACCTTCCACCTTCAGCGCCCTCGGGCGCGCGCTCGTCGCCCAAGGCAAGCTCGCGCAGAGCGAGGCGAACGCGATCCAGCTCGACGCGGTGAAGGCGGGCGTGTCCTTCGTCCAGCAGCTCATCGCCTCGAAGAAGGCAAGTGCCAAGGAGGTCTCGCTCTTCGCGGCCAACACGTTCGGCTACCCGCTGCTCGACCTCAACGCGGTCGACGTGGACCACCTGCCCCTCACGTTGATCGACAACAAGGTCGTGGCGAGCCATCGCGTCATCGCGCTCGGAAAACGCGGCAACCGCGTCTTCGTCGCGATGAGCGATCCGTCCAACGAGCAGGTGCTCCAGGAGGTGAAGTTCGCCACCGGCATGACGATGGAGCCGGTGGTGGTGGAGGACGACAAGCTCTCCAACATCGTGCGCAAGCTCACCGATTCGGCGAGCAAGACGATCGAGTCGATCACCGAGGAAGTGGATCTCTCGGGCATCGAGGTGACCGACGGCGAGGCGATGCCCGAAGTCGCCACCGAGGAGGTGGACGACGCGCCGGTCGTGAAGTACGTGCAGAAGATCCTCCTGGATGCCATCAACGGCGGGGCTTCCGACGTCCACTTCGAGCCCTACGAGAAGTTCTACCGGATCCGCTACCGTACCGACGGCATCCTCCAGGACGTGGCGCAGCCGCCGCTCGCGATCAAGGAAAAGATCGCCTCGCGCATCAAGGTGGTCTCCAAGCTCGACATCTCGGAAAAGCGCGTGCCGCAGGACGGCCGCATGAAGATGACCCTGTCGAAGACGCGCGCCATCGACTTTCGCGTCTCGACGCTGCCCACGCTCTTCGGCGAGAAGATCTGCATGCGCATCCTCGATCCCTCGAGCGCCACGCTCGGGATCGACGCGTTGGGCTACGACCCGGACCAGAAGGAGAGCCTGCTCGCCGCGATCGGCCGGCCGTACGGGATGGTGCTGGTGACCGGTCCCACGGGCTCCGGCAAGACCGTGTCGCTCTACACGTGCCTCAACATCCTCAACAAGCCGGGCATCAACATCTCGACGGCGGAGGACCCTGCGGAGATCAACCTGCCGGGCGTGAACCAGGTCAACATCAACGACAAGGCGGGGCTCACCTTCCCCCTGGCCCTGAAGGCATTCCTGCGCCAGGACCCGGACATCATCATGGTGGGCGAGATCCGCGACATCGAGACGGGAGAGATCGCGATCAAGGCGGCGCAGACCGGCCACATGGTCCTTTCGACCCTCCACACCAACGACGCGCCGACCACCCTCACGCGCCTCATGAACATGGGGATCGCGCCGTTCAACATCGCCTCATCGGTGATCCTCATCACCGCGCAACGCCTGGCCCGCAAGCTATGCTCGTGCAAGAAGCCCGTGGAGATCCCGCAGGAGGCCCTCCTCAGGGCGGGCTTCCGCGACGATGACCTGGACGGGAGCTGGCAGCCGTTTGGTCCCGTGGGCTGCGAGCTGTGCAAGAATAGTGGCTACAAGGGGCGCGTCGGCATCTACCAGGTGATGCCCATTTCCGAGGACATGGAGCGGATCATCATGAAGAACGGCACGGCGATCGACCTGGCCGACCAGGCGGGGCGCGAAGGAATCAAGGACCTGCGGCAGTCCGGGCTCATCAAGGTGAAGAAGGGCCTCACGTCGCTGGAAGAAGTCGAAGGCGTGACCAACGAGTAGGGAGAGCGAACATGGCGGCGGTTGCCAAGAAGGACGTCAAGGATTCGGCAAAGCAGTACAGCTACGCCTGGGTCGGGAAGGACAAGGGCGGCAAGGTCGTGAAGGGGGAAGCTCGCGCCAGCGGCGATGCCAGTGTCGCTGCCAACCTGCGCCGCCAGGGCATCCAGGTCCAGAGCATCAAGAAGGTCAGCCGGCGCGGCGGCAAGAGGATCACCGAGAAGGACATCGCCATCTTCACGCGCCAGCTCGCGGTGATGATGAAGGCCGGCGTTCCGCTGCTGCAGGCCTTCGACATCGTGGGCAAGGGCCACTCGAATCCCTCGGTGGCCAAGCTCCTCTTCGACATCAAGACCGACGTGGAGACCGGCTCATCGCTCGCGGCGGCCTTCCGCAGATACCCGCTCTATTTCGATGCGCTCTTCTGCAACCTGGTCAACGCGGGCGAGCAGGCCGGTATTCTCGACACCCTGCTCGAACGGTTGGCGAACTACAAGGAAAAGATCCTCGAGATCAAGGGCAAGATCAAGAGCGCGCTCTTCTACCCGATCTCGATCATCGTGGTCGCGCTGGTCGTGACGGCGGTGATCATGATCTTCGTGATCCCGGTGTTCAAGGACCTGTTCAAGGGCTTCGGCGCCGACCTTCCGGGCCCGACGCTGTTCGTGATGAACATCTCCGACTGGTTCGTCGGCAACTGGTGGTGGGTTCTCCCGGGCCTCATCGGCGGCACGTGGTTCTTCTTCTACACCTGGAAGCGCTCGACCACCATGCAGCGGGTCATGGACCGCATCGCGCTGAGAGTGCCCGTGTTCGGCGACGTGATCCGCAAGGCGTGCATCGCGCGTTGGTGCCGAACCCTCTCGACGATGTTCGCCGCGGGCGTGCCGCTGGTCGAGGCGCTCGATTCGGTGGCGGGCGCCGCGGGCAACTTCGTCTACTACGACGCCACGAAGAAGGTGCAGGCGGAAGTCTCGAGCGGCACCAACCTCACGCTCGCCATGACGAACTCCGAGGTCTTCCCCAGCATGGTGCTGCAGATGGTGGCGATCGGCGAGGAATCCGGCGCGCTGGACGCGATGCTCAGCAAGGTGGCCGACTTCTTCGAGACGGAGGTCGACGAGGCGGTCGATTCGCTCGCGTCGTTGATGGAACCGATGATCATGGTCGTGCTGGGCGGCCTCATCGGCGGCATCGTGGTGGCCATGTACCTGCCGATCTTCAAGATGGGCCAGGCGATCTGAGAAGGCTTCGCGGGTGAGCGCCGGAAAGCCGCACTTCGGTGCGGCTTTTTGTTGGAGATAACGACAACAAGATGGAATTCCTCGAGGTCCTCCAGCGTTCGCCGGCGGCGCTCATGGTGGCCGTGGGGCTGCTCGGGCTGTGCGTGGGCTCGATGCTGAACGTGGTGATCCACCGCCTGCCGAAGATGATGGAGGCGGGGACGCGAGGCCGCGCCGAGCCCGACCTACAACCTCTTCACGCCACGTTCGGCTTGCCCCCAATGCGGCACGCCGATCAAGCCGATCCATAACGTGCCGGTCATCGGATGGCTGGCGCTGCGCGGGAAGTGCGCGCATTGCAACGCGCCCATCAGCCCGCGCTATCCGCTGGTCGAGCTGCTGGGGGGCGCGGTGGCCGCGTTGCTTGCGTGGCGCTTCGGCTATTCGACGCAGCTTGCCTTCGCGCTCGTGTTCGGCTGGGCGATGATCGCGCTCGCCTTCATCGATTTCGACACGCAGCTGCTGCCCGACGACATCACGCTGCCGATGCTCTGGCTGGGACTGATCGCCAACACCTTCGGCACGTTCGCCGACCTGCGTTCCGCGGTCCTGGGCGCGGTCGCGGGCTACCTGCTGCTGTGGTGCGTCTACTGGGCCTTCCGCCTGCTGATGAAGAAGGAGGGGATGGGCTTCGGCGACTTCAAGCTCCTCGCCGCCATCGGCGCGTGGACCGGCTGGCAGGTGATCCCCGTCGCCATCCTGGTCTCCGCGGGCCTGGGCGCCGTCGTGGGCTCGCTCTTCCTGTGGATCTCGCGGCGCGGCGCGGACACCCGCATTCCCTTCGGTCCGTACCTCGCGCTTGCCGGCATCGTGTCGCTCGCCTGGGGACGCGAGCTCGTGGTCCTCTGGCTGGGCCGCTTCCCCGGGTGAACGTGATCGGCCTCACGGGGGGCATCGGGTCGGGCAAGACCACCGTGGCGGGATGTTTCGCCCGCCAGGGCGCCGCGATCGTGGACACCGACGAGATCTCGCGCTCCCTCACCGGCGCGGGCGGCGCGTCGCTCCCGGCGCTACGCGGGGCCTTCGGCGACCGGTACTTCCGCGGCGACGGCGCCCTCGACCGCGACGCGATGCGCTCGGCTGTGTTCGAGGACCCCAATGCGCGCGCGCGACTGGAGGCTGTCCTTCATCCGGCGATCCGTGCGGCGGCCGACTCGGCCCTCGAGAGCGCGCGCGGGCCCTACGCGATCGTCGTGGTGCCGCTGCTTTTCGAGACGCGGGGCTACCTGGACCGGGTTTCGCGCGTGCTCGTGGTCGACTGCCCGGAGGAGGTCCAGCTCACGAGGACCGTGGAGCGATCCGCCCTCGCCGCGGAAGCGGTACGGGCCATCATGGCGGCGCAGTGGCCGCGCTGGCGAAGGCTCCAGTCGGCCGACGACGTCGTCTGGAACGGCGGCGAAATGCGAAATCTCGACGCGCAATGCGAGCGTTTGCACAGGTTTTATTGCACAATCCCGCCCAAGCTACGGCGGCATCCGTGATCACGTACGAATACCCTCTCAACGAGCGCATCAGAACGCTCCTTCGACTCGAGGATCTCTACGATCGCGTGAGCTTCTTCCTCGGCGAGCAGGATCCGCACGGCCACCACGCGTGCCTCACCGGGATGTTCGAGATCCTCGAGGTGGCGAGCCGGGCGGACCTGAAGAGCGACCTGCTGCAGGAGCTCGATCGCCAGCGCACGTTCCTCGAGGCCCTGCGCAGCAACCCCGCGATCTCCGAGGAAAAGCTGAACGGCGTCCTGAAGGAGATCGCCAGCGCGTTCGCCGCCTTGCATGCCACGTCGGGCAAGACGGGCCAGGGGCTGCGCGAGAACGAATGGCTCATGGCGATCAAGCAGCGCGTGGGCATTCCCGGCGGCACGAGCGAGTTCGACCTTCCCTCCTATCACCACTGGCTGCACCATCCGGCCTCCCGGCGCCGCGCGGACCTCGAAGGATGGTTGAAGCCGCTCCTGCCGGTCCACGCCGCCCTCGCCATCGTGCTGCGGGTCCTGCGCGAGAGCGGCCGCAGCGCCTCCCTCATCGCGTTCCAGGGCGTCTACCAGCAGACCCCCGCCGAGCGCCCGGCGCAGATGCTTCGCCTGTGGCTCGCCGACGAGCTCGCGTGCGTGCCCGAGATCAGCGCCAACAAGTACGCGCTGAATGTGCGCTTCCTGCTGCCCGAGGGCGTGCAGAAGACACGGGTGTACGAGCACGACGTGCCGTTCGAGCTCGCGTTCTGCAACCTGTGAGCGATTCGAAGGCACCGCGCATCGTCGCGTGTCCCGCCTGCGGAAAATCGACTGCCTACGCCGCATCGAACCGCTGGCGGCCGTTCTGCAGCGAGCGCTGCCGCGTAAGCGACCTGGGCGCGTGGGCCACGGAGTCTTACCGGATTCCCGCCAAGCCCGGCGAGGAAGACGGCGCCCAGCCCGACGATCCCGCCGATCGGCTAAAATAGCGCGGCTCTACGGAGCGGCATCGGAGCGGCATCCCGGGAATTCCAGATGGACTCCACGCAGTACATTCATCATGCGGTGCCCAATCGCTCTCTCGGGCCCGCGGGAAGACGCTGGTTCCTCGGGTTGATCGGCGCCACGACGCTCGCGATCGCGGGCGGCGCAGCGGTGATCGGCGCGTGGCCCGTGATGCCCTTCGCCGGCGTGGAGATCGCGCTGTTGGTGATCGCGTTTCGCGTGGTCGCCCGTCACGATGCCGACTTCGAGCGGCTCGAGATCGGCGAGCACGAGGTGACGGTGGAGTCGCGCGACGCATTCCGGGTCACGCGCCTCGTCGCGAACCGGCCCTGGGCGCAGGTAATCGTGCGCAGCCGGGGCGAATGCTGCACGCTCGACCTCGCCTACGCGGGGAAAGTGGTACCGCTGGGGAGGCTCCTGTCCGATGAGGGCCGCAGGAAGCTTGCGCAGGAGCTGCGCGGGCGAATCGCAGTGACCGCGACTAGATAGCAACGTAAAAAAAAGGCCTGGCCATGTTTTCGAAATTCCTCCGCGCACCCGCCATCCTGGCGGCGAGCGCCTTCTCCGCGCTCGCGTCCGCCGACTACCACGTCGACATCCTGCCGCCCGTCACTGCGGTGTCGCGGGAGATCTACGTCCTGCACTGGGGAATCCTGTGGGTCTGCGTGGCGATCTTCGTGATCGTCTTCGGCGCGATGTTCTGGTCGCTCTTCAAGCACCGCAAGAGCGCCGGCGCGAAGGCGGCGCAGTTCCACGAGAACACGACCATCGAGGTCATCTGGACGATCGTGCCCTTCGTGATCCTGATCGGCATGGCCTATCCCGCCACCCGGACGGTGCTCAACATGAAGGACGCCGGCGGCGCCGACATGTCCGTGAAGATCACCGCGTACCAGTGGAAATGGGAGTACGACTACCAGCAGGACGGCGTGCGCTTCCTCTCGCACCTCGCCACGCCGCGCTCGCAGATCGACGAATACAACGCCCCCGGTGCGGCGAAGAACGACAACTACCTCCTCGAGGTGGACGAGCCGATGGTGGTGCCGGTCGGCAAGAAGGTGCGCCTGCTCATCACTTCCAACGACGTGATCCACGGTTGGTTCGTGCCGCAGTTCGGCGTGAACCAGTACGGCATCCCGGGCTTCGTGAAGGACGCGTGGATCACCGTCGACAAGGCGGGGACCTACCGCGGCCAGTGCAGCCAGATCTGCGGCAAGGAGCACGGCTTCATGCCGATCGTCGTGGTCGCGAAGGCGCCCGCCGAATACGCCGCGTGGGTGACGCAGATGAAGGCGAAGATGCCCGCGGAGCCGGCTCCCGCTCCCGCCGCCGAGAGCGCGCCCGCTGCCGGATCGCCGCAGGGCGCAGGCGAGAAGGTCGCGGCCGCCGCGCCCGCCAAGGCTGGCGACGGCAAGAGCACCTACGACACCACCTGCGCGGCCTGTCACGGCACGGGCGCGGCCGGCGCGCCGAAGCTCGGCGACAAGGCCGCCTGGGGCGCGCGCCTCAAGCAGGGCGTGGCCGTCCTGCAAGACCACGCCATCAAGGGCAAGGGCGCCATGCCGCCGAAGGGCGGGAACATGACGCTGTCCGACGCCGCCGTGAAGGCGGCCGTCGACTACATGGCCGCGGCGGCCAGGTAAACCGAACTCACGCAATCCAGAAGCGGAGCACCACATGAGCGCAGCCACCCACTCCCACGACCACGGCCACGACGACGCGCACGAGCACCACGGCCCGCCGCACGGCATCACGCGCTGGTTCTACACCACCAACCACAAGGACATCGGCACGATGTACCTGTGGTTCGCGCTCACGATGTTCTTCGTGGGGGGCACGATGGCCCTGGGCATCCGCGCCGAGCTCTTCAAGCCGGGCCTTCAGTTCTTCGACCCGCAGTTCTTCAACTCGCTCACCACCGTCCACGGGCTGGTGATGGTGTTCGGCGCGATCATGCCGGCCTTCGTGGGCTTCGCGAACTGGCTCGTGCCGATGCAGATCGGCGCGGCCGACATGGCGTTCCCGCGGATGAACAACTGGAGCTTCTGGCTGCTCATCCCGGCGGCAATCCTGCTGATGGGCTCCTTCCTCGTGCCCGGCGGCGCCGCCGCCTCGGGCTGGACGCTCTATCCCCCGCTCATCATCCAGCAGGGGATGTCGATCGACATGACGATCCTCGCGGTGCACATCCTGGGCGCCTCCTCGATCATGGGCTCGATCAACATCATCACCACGATCCTCAACATGCGCGCGCCGGGCATGACGCTCATGAAGATGCCGCTGCGTACCTCCTGATCGCGGTGATGCCGGTGCTCGCGGGCGCGGTGACGATGCTGCTCACCGACCGCCACTTCGGCACCAGCTTCTTCAACGCGGCCGGCGGCGGCGACCCCACGATGTTCCTGCACATCTTCTGGTTCTTCGGCCACCCGGAGGTCTACATCATGATCCTGCCGGCGTTCGGGATCGTGTCGCAGATCCTGCCGGCCTTCGCCCGCAAGCCCCTCTTCGGCTATGCCTCGATGGTGTACGCCACGGCATCGATCGCGATCCTGTCGTTCATCGTGTGGGGCCACCACATGTTCACGGTCGGGATGCCGGCCGCAGGCAACCTCTTCTTCATGTACGCGACGATGCTGATCGCGGTGCCCACCGGCGTGAAGGTCTTCAACTGGATCTCCACCATGTGGAAGGGCTCGATGACCTTCGAGACGCCGATGCTCTTCGCGGTCGGCTTCCTGTGCCTGTTCACCATCGGCGGCTTCTCGGGCCTGGTGCTCGCCATCGTTCCCGTCGACATCACGCTCCACAACACCTATTACGTCGTGGCGCACTTCCACTACGTGTTGGTGTCCGGCGCGCTCTTCGCCATCCTGGGCGGCATCTACTTCTGGCTGCCCAAGTGGACCGGCCATATGTACAACGAGGGCCTGGGCAAGCTGCATTTCTGGCTGTCGATGATCGGCTTCAACCTCACGTTCTTCCCGCAGCACTTCCTGGGCCTGGCCGGCATGCCGCGGCGCATCCCGGACTACGCGCTGCAATTCGCCGAGTGGAACATGTGGTCGTCGATCGGCGCGTTCATCTTCGGCTTCTCGCAGCTGCTCTTCCTCTACAACATCGTGTCCACCATCCGCAGCGGCCAGAAGGCCGACCAGAAGCAGTGGGAGGGCGCGGACTCGCTCGAGTGGACGCACCTGCCGACGCCGTTGCCCTATCACACGTTCGTGACGGCGCCGATCATCAAGTGAAAGACGCACGAAGGTGAAAGGTGGAAGCTAGAGGGATGGAACGTCACGAGGCCACGCCGAAGCAGCGCCGGAACGCCATCATCTCGGCGGTCCTGCTCGCGCTCGTCGCGGTCGGCATCTACCTCACCGTGATCGCGAAGTTCGTCGTCTACGGATGACCGCCGCCGACCTCGACCTGCGCAACCGCCAGCTGATGGGCAAGCTGCTCGTCATCGCCGTGGGCATGCTCGGCTTCGGCTTCGCGATGGTGCCGATGTACCGGCAGATCTGCGAGGCGATCGGCATCACGCAGTCCCGCGCCGTGGGCTCGGTCAACACGCAGGTGGACACCTCGCGCGAGGTGAAGGTGGAGCTGCTGGCGAACACCGCGGGCCTGCCGTGGCGCTTCGAGGCGTTGGACAAGGTCGTGACGCTCAATCCGGGGCAGCTCGCGACGGTGCGCTATCGCGTGGTGAACGACCTCGGGCGGCCCGTCACGGCGCACGCCGTGATGAACACCGCGCCCGCCATCGCCGCACGCTACATCGTGAAGCAGGAATGCTTCTGCTTCACCGACCAGACGCTGCAAGCGGGCGAGACCCGCGAGATGCCGGTGGTGTTTCGCGTGAGCGCGGAAGCGCCGAAGGACCTCACGACGATCTCCCTGTCGTACACGTTTTTCGAAACGGGCAAGCCGTCGTGATCGACGCGTTCAAGGCGGTGTTCTGGAGCTTCTTCGGCGTGCGCAAGCGCGACGACTACGCGGCGGACCTCCAGCGCCTGAAGCCCCAGCACGTGATCGCGGCTGGGCTGGTGAGCGCATTCGTGTTCGTGATGATTCTCTTCGGAATTGTGAAGCTGGTGACGCGGTAAAACAGAAAGACAAAAGGAGTGAACGTGCAACATACCCAACCGTCCGGTTACTACTTCGCGCCGCCCTCGCACTGGCCGGTGGTGGGCGCGACCGCGCTCTTCTTCCTGGCATCGGGCGCCGTCCTGCTCTTCAACGGCTACGGCGCGGGCTGGATCCCCCTGGCCATCGGCATCTTCACGCTGGTCTACATGCTGTTCGGCTGGTTCGGCACGGTGATCCGGGAGAGCGAAGGGGGCCTGTTCAACAAGCAGGTGGACCTCTCCTTCCGCTGGGCGATGAGCTGGTTCATCTTCTCGGAAGTCATGTTCTTCGCGGCGTTCTTCGGGGCGCTCTTCTACGCCCGCCAGTACTCCGTGCCCTGGCTGGGCGACATCGACAACAAGCTGATCTGGCCCGATTTCGCGGCGCACTGGCCCACGACGGGCCCGTACCGTCCGGCCGAGTTCACGCCGATGCACGCGTGGGGGATCCCGGCGATCAACACGCTCCTGCTGCTCTCCTCGGGCGTCACCGTCACCTGGGCCCACTGGGCGCTCAAGAAGAACGACCGCGCGAACCTCATCTTCGGCATGGCGCTCACGATCATACTGGGCGTGATCTTCCTCACGCTGCAGGCCTACGAATACAGCCACGCCTACTCGGAGCTGAACCTCAAGCTCTCCACGGGCGTCTTCGGCTCGACCTTCTTCATGCTCACGGGCTTCCACGGCTTCCACGTGACGCTCGGCGTGACGATGCTCACCGTGATCCTCTTTCGCTGCGTCGCCGGCCATTTCAAGCCCGACCACCACTTTGGCTTCGAGGCCGTATCGTGGTACTGGCACTTCGTGGATGTGGTGTGGCTGCTGCTCTTCATCTTCGTCTACTGGGTCTAGGGCGTAACCCCTGCCTTGGAAAGGGCGGCCTCGGGCCGCCCTTTTCGCTACTGCAGCCTGCCGGTGATGAATCCGAAGAGGAAGCCGCCCAGCAGGAGGGCGATGATGATCGCCTGCAGCGCCACGCGGATCGTGAGCGCCTTCACGGCGCGCGTCGAGTTCCCCTTGTCCTTGTAGACGAAGTAGAGGCCCGCGAAGAGGCTCACCACCACGCCGGCGACGAGGACGAGGATCAGGATTTTCATGGTCGCCAAGTGTATTACCTCCGGAAGGAGCGCGGCCTGTGAAGGCGCTCGGATTCGCGTTTACGCCGTCGCGCTGGCCCACCCTCGGCGCCGCCGCGCTCGTTGCGCTCACCGTGTACCTGGGCGTGTGGCAGACGCATCGCGGCGACGAGAAGCAGGAGCGCCAGCGCCTGCTCGAGGCGCGAATCCGTGAGACGCCCGTGGTGCTGACCGGTTCCGTCGACAGCGCCGAGCCGCTGCTCTATCGGCGCGTGCGCGCCTCCGGCGAGTTCCAGCTCGCGGGCCAGATCTACGTCGACAACCAGGTGCTCCACGAGCGGGCGGGCTACTTCGTCGTGACGCCGCTCAAGTTGCGCGATGGGGCGCTCGTCCTCGTGAACCGGGGATGGATCGCGCGCGGTCCCGCCTATCCGCAGCCGCCGCCCGCACCGCCTCCCGAGGGGACCGTCGAAGTCACGGGCCTCGCCTCGCTTCCGCCTGCGCGATTCCTCGAGCTGGGCGAGGCAGTGTCCGCAAACGTGTGGCAGAACCTCACCATCGCGAGATACCGCGAGACGACGAAGTCGAAGGTACTTCCCGTGATCGTATTGCCCGACGCGGCGGGAGCGGGACTCGAGAGCGTGCACGAGACACCCGACGCGGGGGTCGCGAAGCACCGCGAATACGCGCTCACCTGGTTCTCGCTCGCGGCGACGACATTCGCGTTGTGGATCGGGCTGAACATGAGGAGGGTGGGATGAAGCTCACGCCGCGCGTGAAGCTTGCGCTCATCGCGGGACTTTTCACGCTGCCGATCGTCGCTTCGGTCGTCACGTACGTCTACTTCCCGCCGCCGCCCACCGGCAACTACGGCGAGCTGCTGCTGCCCCCGGCGCCGGCGCCGACCGAGCTCATGGCGATGCACGAGCGCTGGGTTCTCATCGCGTGGGACCGTGCGCCGTGCGAGGGCGCCTGCCTGGACAAGATCACGGCCATGCGACAGGTGCGCCTCGCGCTGGGCCGCAACGCCTCGCGCGTCGATCGCGTCCTGTTGCTGGGAAATACGAACGGCACGCCCGCGCCGCCCGAGGGTTTCGAGGGCATGTACCTGATCGGCGCGAGCGGCGTTCCCAACGGCGGCCTCATCGGCGACGCAGAGCGCATCTACCTCGTGGATCCGAACGGCAACGTGATGATGCGTTGGCCGGCACACCCCGACATGAAGCGCATGCTGAAGGACCTGGAGCGCCTGTTGAAGGCGTCCCAGATCGGTTGAGTGGGTTAAAATTGCAGGGTTCATGCTCCAGCAAGGCACCTTCCAACAGCCCGGTATCGGCGTCCAGTTCTGGCGCCTCACCAAGCCGCGCGTCGTCTCGCTCATCGTCTTCACGGCGGTGATCGGCATGCTGCTCGCGGCGCCCACTTTGCCGCCGGCCGGCTTGCTCGCCGCGGCGACCGCGGGCATCGCGCTGGTGGCGGGCGCGGCCGCCGCGTTCAATTGCCTCGTCGAGCAGCGCATCGATGCAGCCATGGCGCGCACGCGCGGGCGCCCGACGATCGTCGGCACCATCACCGATGCGCAGATCCTGCTTTTTTCCGGCGTGGTGGGCGGCCTGGGGCTCGCCATCCTGTGGCACGCGGTGAACCCGCTCACCATGTGGCTCACGCTCGCAACGTTCGTGGGCTACGCGATCGTGTACACCGTGATCCTCAAGCCGCGCACGCCGCAGAACATCGTGATCGGCGGAGCCTCGGGCGCCATGCCGCCGCTGCTGGGCTGGGCCGCCGTCACCGGTGACGTGACGTTCCAGCCGCTGCTGCTCTTCCTCATCATCTTCGCGTGGACGCCGCCGCATTTCTGGGCGCTCGCGCTGTATCGCCGCAACGAATATGCGCGCGCCGGCGTGCCGATGCTGCCCGTCACCCACGGCGAGGAGTTCACGCGGCTGCAGACGCTGCTCTACACGCTGCTGCTCACGGCGGTGACGCTGCTGCCCTTCGCGACCCAGATGGCGGGCTTCTTCTACCTCGGCGCGGCACTCGTCCTCGATGCGGTGTTCCTCGCATACGCCGTGGCGATCTGGAAGCGCTACAGCGACGCGCTCGCGAAGCGCGCCTTCGGCTACTCGATCTTCTATCTCGCGGCGCTCTTCGCCGCGCTGATGGTCGACCACTATCTCCCGTTGTTCACCTCGTGAGTCCCGTGTCGCGCGCCGCGGCGGCGATCCTGGTCGCCGTGCTGGCCGCCGGTTGCGACAGGCTCGGCGCGACGAAGTCGCCCTTCAAGGCGATCGACGTCACCGGAGCGCCGCTCGGTGGCGAGCTGCGCCTCACCGATCACAACGGAAAGGCGCGCTCGCTCGCCGATTTCCGCGGCAAGGTGGTGCTGGTGAACTTCGGCTATACGCAGTGCCCCGACGTCTGCCCGACGACGCTCGCCGACCTCGCTTCCGCGATGAAGAAGCTGGGCCCCGATGCGTCGCAGGTGCAGGTTCTCTTCGTGACGGTGGACCCGAAGCGCGACAAGCCCGAGCTGCTTCGTGAATACCTGCCGGCCTTCGACAAGTCGTTCCTCGGCCTCTACGGCGACGCGGACGCGACGAAAAAGGTGGAGAGCGAGTTCAAGATCTACGCCGCGGAACGGCCCGGCAAGACGCCGGATACCTACACGGTCGACCATGCCGCGCAGACTTTCGTCTTCGACCGGCAGGGCAAGCTGAGGCTGGTGATGGGCTACGGAATGGCGCCGGACGCGATCGCTTCCGACGTGCGGATCCTGCTCAACTAGCCCGAAGGCCCGCTGACGGAAATGGTGTCCGACGCCTAGTTGATCTGCGCCAGTTGCTTCTTCATCTTCTGCATCGCCTTCGCCTCGATCTGGCGGATTCGCTCGGCGGAGACGCCGAACTCCGCGGCGAGCTCGTGCAGCGTGAGCGGATCCTTTTCCGCCAGCCAGCGCGCCCGGATGATCCGGCGGCTGCGCTCGTCCAGGCTTTCCAGCGCGCGGCCGAGGCCCGCGCTCTTGAGCGATTCCGTCTGCTCACGTTCGAACGTCTCGGCCGGGCCCTCGGAGGCGTCGGTGAGGTAGGCGATCGGCGTCACGATCTCGTCGCCGTCGTCGGGAGACGGCTCGAGCGCCACGTCCCCGCCCTGCAGGCGCTGCTCCATCTCGATCACGTCGCTCTCCTTGACGTTGAGCGTTTGCGCGACCTGCGCGATCTCCGTGGGCGTGAGCGCAGTGCTGGACTTCTTCATGCTGCGAAGGTTGAAGAAGAGCTTCCTTTGCGCCTTGGTGGTGGCGATCTTCACCATCCGCCAATTGCGCAGGATGTATTCATGGATCTCGGCCTTGATCCAGTGGATCGCGAAGGATGCGAGGCGCACGCCGCGTTCCGGGTCGAAGCGCTTCACGGCCTTCATCAGGCCGATGTTGCCTTCCTGGATGAGGTCCGCCTGCGGCAATCCATAGCCAAGGTAGTTGCGCGCGACGGACACCACGAGCCTCAGGTGCGACGTCACGAGGTGGCTTGCGGCCGTGAGGTCGGACTGGTCGCGCAAGCGCCGGCCCAGCTCGACTTCCCGTTCGGAAGTAAGCATGGGAACAAGATTCGCGGCCTGGACGTAGGCCTCCAGGCTGGATACCGGCGGAAGCGCCGGAAGGGTCATGCTGGTCATTCGGGCTTTTCCTCTCTGGAGAGTGCGATTTTAGCACTCGTAGCTTTTGAGTGCTAAACGGGCTAGGGGTTCCGCCCCGAGGGAGAAAATTGCCGAAGCTCGCGGCCGACCGCCCACCATGCGCCGGCTAGCCCCAGGAAAGCGCAAAGACCCAAGACCAGCCAGATCCTCTCCCGTGACAGAAAAACAACCTTTAATTCAGTAGCATATGCGGGAGTAAGCGCTATCAACTCCGCTCCCAACCAGGCTGTTGCGGCCCAGCCCAACACGAGGGCCACCGCGCCCGCGGCCGCCCCCTGCAGGAGGCCGTGGTAGAGGAACGGCCGGCGCACGTCGGATGCCGTGGCGCCCACAAGTTGGCTCACCTCGATCTCCTCCCGGCGCGAGACCACCTGCAGGCGGATCAGGTGGCCCACGATGAAGGTGACCGCGGCGCCCAGGACGACGGCGATCACGGCCATCACGCGGTCGCCGAAACGGATCCAGCCGCGCAGGCGCTGCGACCACTCGAAGTCCGCGACGACCTGATCGACCGCGGGCAGCTTCGCCCACGCCTCGCGGGCGGCGGTGAGCTTCGCCACATCGTCTGCGCGCACGCGTACGGTGAATGCGTGCGGCAAGGGATTGCGGTCGAGGCTCGCGAGGACTTCGGCGAGGTGCGTGCTCGACTTGAGCTCCGCCAGCGCGTCCTCGCGCGAGATGAAGCGAACCGACGCCGTTTGCGGATTGGATCGCAAGGCCGACTCGATGCGCTTCACGTCGGCATCGGTCGCATCGAGCGTGAGATAGACGTTGACGTGCGGGTCCGTCTCGACGCCGGAGGTGAGCGCACCTGCGCTTCGCAACGCGACCGCGGCGATCACCGGCAACGCGATCGCGACGGCGAGCACGAGCACGGAGAATGCCGCGCCCAGCGGCTGCGCGGCCATGCGCCGCAGCGCGTCGCCCAACGCGTGGCCGTGCAGGCGAAGCCAGACGCTCATGCGGGCTGCGCCTCGCCGGCGACGCGGCCCGCATCGAGTGCGATGCGCCTGCAGCCCAGGCGCCCCAGGCTCGCCTCGTCGTGCGTGGACATCATCACCGTGACGCCCACCTGGTTGAAGGACGCGAACAGGTCGACGATCGCCGCGGCGTAGTCGGCATCGAGGTTGCCCGTGGGCTCGTCGGCGATGAGGATTGACGGGCGGTTCACGATGGCGCGGGCGATGCACAACCGTTGCTGCTCGCCGCCGGAGAGCGCGACCGGGTTCGCCTTCTCGCGCGCGAGCAAGCCCACCTTGTCGAGTGCCGCGCGTACGCGCCGTCCCGCCTCGTCGCGGGCGAATCCCGCGACGCGAAGCGGAAGCGCCACGTTCTCGAACGCGTTGCGGTCGAAGAGGAGCTTGTGGTCCTGGAAGACGAAGCCGATGCGCCGGCGCAGGACCGCGAGCGCCGTCTCGCCCAGCGCGCCCACGTTCTGGCCATGGACGACCACGCTTCCGCTCGTGGCGCGCTCGATGCCCGCGGCGAGCTTGAGGAGCGTCGACTTGCCCGCGCCCGAGCGTCCCGTCACCGCGACCATCTCGCCCTCGGCCACCTGCGCGGTGACACCGCGCAGGGCTTCGAGCCCGCCCGGATAGCGCTTCGCGACCGCGGAGAAACGGATCACGCGAAGAGCGCTTCGACGAAGTCGGCGGCGACGAACGGGCGCAGGTCCGCCGCTTTCTCGCCGATGCCGATGTAGCGGATGGGCACCGGGTGCTCGCGCGCGATCGCGGCGACGGCGCCGCCTTTCGCGGTGCCGTCGAGCTTCGTGATCACGAGGCCCGTGAGCCCGAGCGCCTCGTCGAAGGCCTTCACCTGGCGCACCGCGTTCTGTCCCGTGTTCGCGTCGATCACGAGCCACGTCTCGTGCGGCGCGCAGGCATCCGCCTTGGCCATGACGCGCTTCACCTTGCGGATCTCGTCCATGAGGTGCAGCTGGGTGGGCAGCCGCCCCGCGGTATCGGCGAGGACGACGTCGATGTTCTTCGCGCGCGCCGACTGGATCGCGTCGAAGATCACCGCGGCCGAATCCCCCTTCTCCTGCGCGACCACGGCGACCTTGTGGCGCCGCCCCCATTCCATGAGCTGCTCGACCGCGGCCGCTCGGAACGTGTCGCCCGCGGCAAGGAGCACGGACTTGCCTTGCGACTGGAAGAGGTGCGTGAGCTTGGCGATGGTCGTGGTCTTGCCCGCGCCGTTCACGCCGGCAAGAAGGATCACGAAGGGCTTGGGGATCCTGTCCGGCAGGGTCTTCTCCAGCGGGGCGAGCAGCTCGATGAGTGCGGCCTTCAGCTCCGCCTCGAGCTGGCCCGCGTCCTCCAGGCGCTTGTCACGCTGAGCCTTGCGAAGCCTCTCGATGAGGCCCTGCGTGGCGGCAACTCCGACGTCCGCGCCGAGGAGCTCGCTCTCGAGATCGTCGTAGACGGAGTCGTCGATGGGCGGCCGCGCGCGCAGCACGTCGAGCGCGCCTTTCCAGCGTTCGCGCGTGCGCTCGAGGTCCTTCTTGAGGAAACTCTTGAGGGATTGCATACGGGAGGGAAGCGAATATTTTACGGTATGATCGATCGGCGATGACCGCCAACCGCAACCGCGTGCGCATCATCGGGGGCAAATGGCGCAGCCGTCTGCTCAGGTTCCCACCCGCGGCGCAATTGCGCCCGACTCCGGATCGCGTTCGTGAAACGCTCTTCAACTGGCTCGGCCAACGGCTCGACGGGCTCGAATGCCTCGACCTGTTCGCCGGCAGCGGCGCGCTCGGCTTCGAGGCACTCTCGCGCGGCGCCGCGCGCGCGGTGCTGGTGGACAGCGACCGTGCCGTGGCCGACGCGCTTCGCGAGAACGTGAAGGCGCTCGAGGCGAACGGTGCCGAGATCGTCCAGCGCGACGCGATGGTGTATCTCGAGGGCGCGGCCGACAGGTTCGACGTCGCGTTCGTCGATGCGCCTTTCGCGAGCGGCCTCGCGCGCCGCGCGATGGAGCGCCTGCCGCGGCGGCTCAAGCCCGGCGCGCGCGTCTACGTCGAGAGCGCGCAGCCGCTGGATCTCGGCGCGCCCTGGGCGGCGCTTCGCGAGGATCGCGCCGGGGCGGTACGCTATGCCCTTTACGAGCTCACCCCATGACCATCCGCGCCGTCTATCCCGGCACCTTCGACCCGATCACCAACGGGCACGAGGACCTCATCCAGCGCGCCTCGAAGCTGTTCGACGAGGTGATCGTTGGCGTGGCCCAGAGCCAGGCGAAGCGGCCTTTCTTCTCCATGGATGAGCGCGTCGGAATCGCCCACGAGGTGCTCGCGCCCTACCACAACGTGAAGGTCCTGGGCTTCGCGGGGCTGCTCTCGGAATTCGTGAAGGAGCAGTCGGCGAGCGTGATCCTGCGCGGCCTGCGCGCGGTCTCGGATTTCGAGTACGAGTTCCAGCTGGCCGGCATGAACCGGCGCCTCGCGCCGGGCGTCGAAACGCTCTTCCTCACGCCTTCGGACAAGTACCTTTTCCTCTCCGCCACGATCGTGCGCGAGATCGCGGTCCTGGGCGGCGATATCTCGGCCTTCGTTCATCCGGTCACCGCGAAACGGATGCTCGAGAAGATCGGCCGCGGCGAGACTGCGGCGTAGCGATGGCGCTCAGGATCACCGACCAGTGCATCAACTGCGACGTGTGCGAGCCGGAATGCCCGAACGACGCGATCTCCATGGGGCCGGAGATCTACGTGATCGATTTCCGTCGTTGCACCGAATGCGTGGGGCATTTCGAGGCGCCGCAGTGCCGCGAGGTCTGCCCCGTGGACTGCATTCCGCTCGATCTGGAGCACGTGGAAAGCCGCGAGGACCTGCAGGCGAAGTACGAGCGGCTTGCCGGGGAGAAGAAAGCGGCCGCCTAGGCGAGCGAATGCTCGCGCTCGATGTCCAGCATCGCGGCGACGCGCGCCTGGTGCGAATCCAGCAGCTCCTTCTGGGCGACGAGGTCGGCGACGAGCTTGCGCAGCTCCTCCATGCGCGCCGCCAGCTCCGTGTCGGCCATCTGGATGCGTCCCATGCCCTCGATGCGGCTGTTGGATTGCTCCTGGTAGGTGTTGATCTGCGCCTCGAGCGGGCGGATGAAGCCCGCCATCCACGCGCGCGTCTCGCGGTCGGCGATCTCGAAGATGTTGATGACCTTCAGGCCCACCGTGTCGAAGAAGAGGGTGCCCAGCGACTTGCGGCTCTTCAGCATGAAGCCCGAGCCGCCCTTGAACTCGCGCTCGCA
>WNFL01344651.1_pt1 | contig 20387 bp, 22 predicted proteins | sample 5400361 | NCBI WGS metagenome assembly WNFL01 (sample SAMN13153351, study PRJNA577476) | soil metagenome | isolation source: 40 cm soil on Douglas fir-dominated hillslope | place: USA:California | collected 2013-09-17
CAGTCAAGCCACTCCCGATCCAACTCTCTGCCGCAACTGCTCCTGGGCCCCCGGAAGACGCACCGGTAGGACTTCGAATACCTCTCAATGACTCCCCCTAACATTAAGTGTAACAGGAGGACGAAAAGCGCGTGACGGTCGCGCTCCCAACTCGCCTGAACTACCGCGTGATAGATATGCGTACTACGACCAACCACGCCATTTTCCGCATTCGCTCCGGCGTCAAACATCTCTTCAGAGAATTTCTTGACGCCCGTGGCTTCATTGAATTCGAAACCCCCAAACTTCAGGGGGCGGCCACAGAGTCTGGTGCAAGCGTCTTCAAAGTCGGGTACTTTGACCGGCAGGCCTTCCTCGCGCAGTCTCCGCAGTTAGCTAAGCAGATGATCGTTGCCGCCGACTTCGAAAGGATGTACGAAATCGGTCCCGTCTTCCGTGCAGAGAACTCTAATGGTCCGCGACACATGACTGAGTTCACCGGACTCGATATCGAAATGGCCATCGAGCATCACTATCACGAAGTGGTAGGACTTTTGGAGGAAATGCTCATTTTTATCTTTAACAAGTTGAACGAGCGGTATGGTGGACCAGGCGGAGAGATCGAGTGGGTCCGCAAGCAATGGCCCTCTGAACCTTTTGAAGTACCAGAAAAGGCCATAAGGCTACGGTTCTCCGAAGGTATCGCCATGCTTCGCGAAGCCGGAGCCCAAGTTGAGGACTTGGAGGATCTGGAGTAAGTAAACGACGGGTGGTACCTATTTTCAACGCTGACACAATCTTACCTTTCCAAAGTACGGCAAGTGAAAAGCTCTTGGGTAAGCTTGTAAAGGACAAGTATAAGTCCGACTTCTTCGTTCTGGACAAGTTCCCTGCTGGTGTCAGGCCCTTCTACACGATGCCCGATCCCCACGATAGCGTATGTATTATAAGACCAGTGATCCTAAAGTGACCTGACCTTCACCTTTCCAGCGATATTCAAATAGTTATGACTTCTTTATGAGAGGCCAAGAGATCCTTTCTGGGGCTCAACGTGTACACGATCCAGAGCTCCTCAAGAAGCGTATGCTAGAAACTGTGCCGCCTATTGATCCAGCAACTATGGCTGACTATGTGAACGCTTTTGAGTGGGGGGCTCCTCCTCATGGAGGTGCCGGCTTAGGTAGGTATCTCCAAAGTCAGTATTAGCACTTTCCACTAATTTTTTTGTTTTACAATAGGCTTGGACCGAATTGTCCAATTCTTCCTGAACCTCCCCAACATTCGCCTTGCGACTGTCTTCCCTCGAGCCCCTGATAGACTCAACCCATAGTAGCCACATGTACACACACACACATATATAGGATCAGATCGTTTCATCTAAAAGAGAAGCACTGTATTGACGAGAGCGTGCCCGTTGACATAGAGCATTCGCCCTACAGTGGACTGCGTTTTGGTTGGTTGATCTGGTGGCCATGCCCCTTCCACCCCTACGAGATCTATATCCTCCTGCCATCGATCGTCTAATCGTACCCATACCTCCACTTTCCCTGCTTGGGCATCCTCAAGTCTGAGCATCAAGCCAATTCGTTGTGCCTCCGTCGGACCGATGGCTAGCAACGTGGCACCTTCGATAATCCCATCCAGACGTTGAAAGTCTTGGGGTTCTGCTGATGGCCGGAGATGTTCGTCTTCTTCGTGCCAAACAATCGCACCTGCCGCCCCTGCTTGTCGAGCGTGTGCGAGTTTGTCGATAAAGTAACACTCTCCGCGTTTGACTAGAACCATTGATCCATTGATCCGCCCGCTAGGGTCAAGAAAAGGGTCACAGCCGTAGCCGTTCTCGGGGAAATGAACCAAACGAGAACCTTGACGGCTGAACCTTGGTGATGGGAGAGACTCAGGACCAGCGCTTTGAGCAGAACTTAAGTATGCATCCCGCGGGTCCAGACCAAAGTTTGATGTCCAAGCTTTGGCAGAGAGACTCTGCGAGCGACTCATATAGCTCGTCCCGGGATTTGCGTCATTAAAGAGTAAATGTTCATCCTCAAGAGCCTTGAGGTAAAAAGTGATGGGAACTGCGGTTGGGCGCTCTGGTATGTGGGATGCGCCGTTCCCGAAGATGCTTGAATCATTAAAGTAAACTGTGGTCCCCGCACCGACATCTACATGGCCAACTAGGGGAAAACCTGTAAGTGAATTCACGAAAGACGCCTTGCGAACGCACTTTTAGTGATATCGTAGCCCCTGCCATCAAGCCTACTAGTGGCATGAATCCTAACGCCAGAGGCGTTTTGAAATAAGAGTCCATCCACCCAGGGGAATAGTTTTGACTGTAGGGAGGTGACTGATGTGTCCTCGGTGACTCTTGTGCCTTCTGGCGCCAGAAAGAAATCATAAGTCTGCACAGGGTGTGAATTAATCCGACTCACTTGACAAAGGAGTAAAACACTCACGAAAACATCTACTTCTGGCACTTCACATATCCCGTGAGCGTCCCACCATTCGGAATCATCCTTTGCTACGTCTCCGAACATGTTGTTCCCTGCCAGGTGTCTTGCATACTCGTATTCCGGCCGGCTTCTTATTCCGTGAACGAGACCATGTGCATGTGGTCTTACTACAGGTTGATGTACTGGGCATTGAGGACGCTCATGTCGTCTCGCTCGACGCCTAGTTTCAGAGATTGGGTGCAGATGTGTCGAGTTGAGCAGGAGAATGTGACCCTCAGTAGTGAAAATGAAATTCGAGTCGGATTTCGAGAACTCGTTGGCTTCGTCAAATAGCAGATAGAGGTACTTGAGTGTTTCGGAGAGGACGAATGATTCCATACGGTCGTCGAGTTCATCGGTCTCAACGTCCGCCAAAGTAGCAAGGCCACACTTAACTTTTGAGCGGGAAATGAGGTCATCAAGGACTTCCATGCCGACATCAAGGTAGAAGGTGTCTCGCGTGGCCTGGGGTGAATGTGAGAGGATGAATGCGGGCCGCAAATGATAGTACGTACTCGGTATAGGAAATATGTGCTCTCTATGAACTCCGGACGTAACGGATAGCCGCCTATTCTTACAGTTTTTGTCATGACATCGAACATCTCCGGCATTCCGCGGTATCTTCTCCATAAATTCCAATCTATGAGGTCCAGTGAGAGTTACATTACAAGTGAGCGGGTGAGACTGACAAATAACATGAGACTTGATTGCGTTCGGGATATCACCAGCGAGAACCTGTCCCAGAGTGAGAGGTGTTGAATTGCACGTAGGTGACAGACCACCTACCTGAAGTCCTGGCCAGAACGCTGATAGCGAATCGATGTTGGTGGTCGAGTATGTGCCCTTGAACATGTTGACTGTCCGCATCTGGGTCAGTTAGACGGGCAACACTAAAATAGAGTGGAGGATCTAACCCAATATCCGTCTACCCCTCGGGTGTATTTCATCACAGCAGCGTACGCCTCGTTCCAGACATCAAGGAATTCCACCTCCCCTTAGCCCAGTACTCGTGAGCGGAAGGTCATCAAACCATAGAATAGGAACACACCAGATAAGACATACCACTTTAAGGCATATTCGTAAAACGAGTCTATTCCAGCACCAACGTTGGAATTATCTGGGTGATTCCAGGCCTATGACTTTCCGTGAGGTGGGCGGAAGAGACGGTAAAAGTTAACTGACTCCAGATTTCGTATCAATGGCGTTCCCAACTAAATTAGTATCCGCACGGCGATTCCATACAGCAAAAAAGGCTTTGAATGCTGCCTTTTCGAAGCGATCATCCCCAGTCAGTCGACTTAGTGTGCCAAACTCGAGGATGAGGGACCCTGCGCCTGCTGTACCTAGAGCAGTGGTTCAGTTGCGCACTGTCAGGAACTCTGCCTACCCACATGTTTGTGTCGTTTCGTCTAGTGGGACACCTCGACGAAGGTTTATCTACGGAATGATAGTTAGGTAAAGTGAATAGGGTGAAATGAGATTGGCAGACCCTTGCCCACGGGAGTCCTGTTGGTGTATCAAACGCCGGCAACAGTCGCTCACCCAAATCCTTCGCAAGTGCGAGCAGCTCTCCTCTGTACCAGTCCAACTTGAACTTGCCTTCACTAGCAAAAATATGACCTGATAATAGCCCTCCAAGTGCTCGTATTGTCACCTCGAACACTTGAGGTTTCGTATCAACGTTATATTGGACCCACTCGATGACCCATCGCACGGCCGCTTCAAAGCCGGGTTTATCATCCATGACAGGGAATGTATCCAGTACATCCACCAACGTTATAGAGTAATTACCGGCTACGTCATTCGTGCCGGTGTTCTTCCTACGTTCATGTTTTTAATCAGTGGCATTAATTGCGGAGATAATTAACACCAAAACGAACGGATTATCCCAGTCTGGGCCTCTTCCTGTACACGATAAAGGTCGCAGTTCGTCCATAGGAAATGCTGCACGGCGGGTTCAGTCCGTTCGTGTCGCTTTCCTCGCTTGAACTCCCTACCGTAGTCCATATACGCATTATAAGCATGATACCAGAGTCCCCGGGTTGCCTCCCTGCGTAATCTCATATATATATAAAACCAATTCCTGTGGGTTCGATTCGACAAACCGCATTTCGAGTTTTCGGGCAGCCGTCCAGGAAGTCGCGGACGCCAAAGGAACATCGAATACATGCAGGACAAGGGCGAGAGTTGTGAGAGGTAAAGGGCTTCGCAGCCGCATCAAGTGAGGAAATGTTGGGACGTGGCAAGTGGCATTCCCAGCCTCGCATCGTTTGCAGCTATCCTTAGAGGGAAAGGCAAAACAAAACCTCTGGACTAGTCGTAATCGACGACATTGATTCCGGAATCATGTCACGAGTCATGGATATGCCCAGTAAATTGGCTGAATACATGCTAAAAGGATGGGTGCGGCATTCGCATTGGAGCGAGCGATCGTGCACGAGGAACTGACCCGCTCGTGCTTCTCAGGTCCTTACAGATAGTTCTTGTCCATCTTGTCATTTCCCACGACTGCGGGCGCCGGGCGCAAGACAACTTACCCAACTCCTTTGCGTTACTTGCGACCTTGATCGGATAGGTCCGTCTTCTACTCTGCTATTGCGCACACTACTGAGGTTCCCGATAGGTCAAGGTACATCCAGTGTTTCACAGCAGTTGCAGCCTACGCCTGCGCAGCGACGTATCTCAACTGCTTCCACGATGAGCTCGCCTCCTTCCATTACTTCGACGCCACCAACAGACGTGACACCACCAAGTAGCCCTCCTTGGGTCCCTCTACCACCTACCGCTGAACAGCTGAGACGTCGGGCCCAGTCAGACATGGCTTCGAGGGAGATCGGGGCCAAGATGTTGAGGGGCTATACGATGCTCGCAGAAGAGTGCCCAAACCCCATGTGTTATGGAATCCCTCTTGTGCGACCTCCCAAACCGGGTGGCACAGATCCACGAAAAGTACGTACTGTCAGGAAGAACTGGTGTCATCACTCAGGTTAATTGCACCTTCTCAGGAATGTGTGGTGTGTGGGGACATATATATAGAGGGTGAAGAAGCCACAACCGCCTTGGACTCGCCGTCAGGTGTGGGCGAGGCTACCTCTGGACTGAAGGTGGACAAGGGCAAGAATAGCATTGGATATTCTCTCCAGGTGTGTGGAGGCATATGGAATGTTCAATCATAACTTCATTGACCAATTCTATTTCTATTGCAGGTTGCTCTTGAGGACATAAAGCCCCAAATGCCAGTCTCCCCGGTAGCCAGACCTAGAAACCAGCACGAGGGTTCCAGTGTAGGATTGCGACAACCTGCACACATGGGTGCGACTCGGGTGCCGAGTCTTGTTGAACAGCTGCAGCAAGCTTTGGATGTCCTAGGTGAGGCGCTCGCGCAAGCAACACGGGAGGTTGACATCGAGAAAATTCGGGATATATCGGACGCGATTGGAAAGACTGCTGGGGCGCTTCAGGTTGTCGAGCGGCTGAAATAGAAGCCTGTTAACCAATGCACTGGTCGAGCCTTTTGCGGGAGGCGATTGAATCGCAGGGTTCTTGCCCTGTTTAGGTAAGCATGGTGCGAGGCTGGCGATTAAATCTACGAGCTTGGTCCTTCGCCCTGGACAGACTCCTTGGACCGACACACCGACACTCCACGAGAGCTCTCAACAACGACCAACTCGACGACCTTTACGACGTACATTGTCCACCCGCGACCACCCTCACACCATGGTGAGCTCTTCTCTCCCAGCCTCCTTCGGCCACATCTTCACCATCGCATCATTTCCAGACGTCTTTCTTCGCCAGTTTTCGAAGACCTATTGGCTCTAAAAACCCATCACGCGACATTGCGTCTACCTCAGACGCCAATGGGCGTTCCTCATACCCGCCCTCCACCGTGCATCGAACGTCGACGTCGACGTCAACGACGACGACGAACAGTCTTGACGAGCAGCCCTTCTCTACGGAAAAAGCCTTTGTCGACGCCAGGAGCAGGCCATCAACTGCTACTTCCGCACAAGCACAAAAGGAAAAGGTAATCCAAACTTGATCTTCTTTGCATATAATCAGCTATGCCAAGCCCCTTTTGTCTTGGCGCCGCCTCACGCTTGCTTCCTCCAGCCGTCGAAGAGTCGCACGTTGGATTGTCAGCCAAAGGCATCTCAACAGAGCCGCCATCGTCACGGTATGAGCCATTCGCGCCGGAGCTTGTCGCAACCCGTCGTCTCCTTCTCAACCCCTTCGATCCCGCGTCCCCAAAACTACCGCAAGCACACGGCTTTTGCACGAAGAAACAAGCCTGGGAATCCAGAACCCGTCCACGATGGGCCCTGCGCTCAAGTGTTGAAAACCATTCTCCACGCCCTCCGCACCATACTCGTGCGACCCATCTCTGTTGCCATCCAGCAAATCAGTAGAGTGTGCTTTGGAGGGCGTGTAACGACTCGAAGAAGACCAGCTTGGGTCGCTCGACGTTGAGCCGTCACTCCGGGGGTTTTCTTCCCCGAATCCTCGCATTACTGCCGATGATGGACGCGAGATGGAGAACGTATAACACGAGCGTATATTATTCCTTCTATGGCCACTTCCATCCATGGGTCCGTCACGATCAAGGCGTGGCCCAGGTCACTATTCCTTGTCGTCTATCATCACGTACGAAGGGGCATCTAGTTTCTCTGCGCCTTCAAGAAGAGGAATTCCAATGACGAATAGATATTCTAGAGTTTTGCCTCCCAGTTTCTGCACGAGCTCCCCCGCTGCGGCGGCTGACCCACCTGAAGGTCAAAAATCAGAACATGTACTCTCACGATTCTGATGTAAAATTACCTGTAGCAATCACATCATCCACGACGATTACATTGTCCCCTTGCGTGACTGAACCCACTTGCATCTCCAAAATGTCCTTTAACTATGATCAGTCTCGATTTCGTCCAAGTGCGTATGAATGCGTGTGTATTCATTTACCAATCCGTATTCCTTCTTATATTCAACTGAAACTGTCGCGCCTGGAAGTTTTCCCTTCTTGCGAACAGGGACGAATGCTGCCCCAAGGCGAAGGGCAATAACAGGACCGAGTAGGAAGCCCCGGGCTTCCAGACCCACGACTACATCGACCTTCTTTGCGTGCGAGTTTGGTATTGTCGTCGAAGTCAGGTGGTGCACAAGATGGGTGATAAGGGTCTCGAACAAGAGAGGATTGCGGAGGACTGGATTGAGATCGTGAAAAGATACACCCTAAGGTCGTTTCAGTTCTCGTAAATAGGTGTTTCGAATCTGCAAAAGGTCTGCTCGCCGGCTTGGGGAAGTCTGGAACAACGCTCAGTTTCTCCCGGATCGCTTGTACATCCGCCATGCCCTTTGGAAGAGGTATTATTAGATATATACAACATCCCCTAGACTTCGTCGGATCCCACCTATACAGACGTTTGTTTAAGCCGATTGGGCGATTGGATTGAAAGCGATTCCCTTTGTCTTTCAGCCTTGCTTCCTTCCGTAACCGTCTGTTTTCCAACGTGATGTGGGACATTTGGAAACGCGCCTGGACGAGACAACCTGAAGAGTGCGTCACACCTACGACCTCTCTGACGAAGCGCCGCTTTGAGGACGACCCGTCTTCGCCCGCGCACGAGTCTAAGCGGCCGCGGAGAACCACCAATGGTACCAATGGGTATCCTAGCTATTGTACCGAAGAGGATCTCAAGATTTTGAGGGCTGCAAAGGAGAATGATTGTGAGTCTTATTTTTTGTATTTATGGGTCAGCTCGATCAAGATGTTCCTGACACCTCTCTGGCAGTGATTGCTGTCGTATACGATGTTCAAGGTGTGTAAAGCTACTAATATTTGGGTTCTGCTTCTCGATTATGAAATGTGGCAGATGCTCTCAGAGGGAGCCGCATTCACGTCGTAGCCTCGAGGCACCTGACCCACTGGGAAGAGACAGTATACCAGTACCATCTCCAACCTTAAACATGGTCACATTGACCAAAATATACTCTGCATCTGGAGTTGGTGCCGAACATTTTCCTCTACGCAACGTTGTATCGAGGTTCTACCAAATCGGGCTGTATTAATTCTGGTACCCATCTACTGTACAATGGCTGCGAGGGTATGGCAGGTCTGGTTCGTCGAGCACAGTGTCCTTTGGCATCGCTGTCGTCGATGAATCAAGCAGTTGCGTACCCCCGGTCAAAGACAAGTAGCACTATCGCTTGCTTCTCTCTAACTTGGGTTGCTTGCGTTCTGCCTTTTCTAGTGAAGAATTATATCGCCGCTGCTCTTTGCGACGCTGCCATCCGGGCGGACTCGGAGCGAGTAAGGGAAGGTCAATGGAAACGGATCGTCATCTATATTGTGGAGTCAGTGCCGCACACCCAAGCTTTCCATGTGCTTACGTTAAGCTCCAGTGACGAGGATGAGACAAGAGACCAAGTAGCGGCTCTGTTGACTCTTCAACCGCAGCATCGCATTGTCAGCTACAACGAGGTCAGTGCCGACTCTGATGACCAGCGCTGGTTAGACTTCATGGCCAGCGATATCGTCGTTCTCAGTTCGAAGGACTTTGGCCAGCAGTTTGAAGCCGGGAGGATCGCTTTCTCACAGATCAGCCTATTCATTATTGAGAAACCCGAGAGAGCGCTTCTCCCAGGTCATCCCCTCCACCTACCACTCTCAACCTTCACAAGCGTTGCGGAAACGGAGCGTCCACACATTTTTGGCATCATACTCCCGCAGGGTGGACAGTTCAATTTCAACGTGCAGCATATTCAGCTAGAAGGCCTTTTAGATGCAGAGTTCTATGGTATCCCTTCTCAGACTCGCGCAGAAGTCGCCGCATTGCTTGACCAGCCAAAAGAACTCGTGGTTCGATTCAACCCCCCGGCAAAGATATCGGAAACGCCTCTGTTCAAGCACCTCAAGACACTTGATAAACGTGAAGAGGTCTATCGGCGAGAGTTTAGGAGAGCGAAAACGATGTACGTCGGACTTACTTCCAAGGGATGCCATCTCATTCGCGGCTTGTGTCCAGCTTGCGCGAGGTGGGGTCCTTTGCCTCCGATTGGGTCTGGAGGCGAGCTTTGAAGAGCATGGAAGAAGACCCAATGGCGCCAATCTTTGAAGAGGAAGAAGATATCGTCGCTGACTCTGCCATTCGGGAGGCGAAAATCAAGGCCGATGTTTACCGTGTTATCAAGAACTGGACATTCACGATGCCCAACCTTGACTCGACCTCAAAGGGATTCAATGTTACGCCCAAGATCGCCAAGTTGGTGCAAATCCTTCAGTGTTTCCAACATGAAGGTGATGGCTTCCGTGGTGTCATATTTGGTAGGTGTCATGGTCGGTGGCCGTTTTGATATTGATATGGTCTTATTAGTCCAACGCCGTTTAACTGCACTCGCACTGGTCGAAGTCTTGAAAACCACGTCAGAACATATCCCGTTCATCCGTCCAGAAGCCCTGACTGGTCCGTGGCACCATGATCGTTTACCTCAACGAGCCATCCTCGAAGACTTCCAGCTGGGCATTTGCAATCTTCTGGTGTCGACGAGGATCGGGGAGGATGGAATTGAGATCCCTCGTGCGACCTGCGTCATCAGGTGCGTGGAATATCGTTGAGGCTGGTAAAGTGGCTCATCATCACTCCCTCAAGATATGATCTCTTTGATAGCCACGTCTCGTCCGCTCAAGTTCGTAGCGTTGCGGATGGAAGTGGTTCGCATGTTATCTTCATGCAAGACAAAAATTCTGATTTGTCAAGAAAAATTGTTCGCAAGATGGCACGGGCGCCCCCAGCACTCAAACGATGGACACAGACTGTCGCTGTGAAGAAGACGGGTGCCTTTCCTCCCATGTCACTCGACGACTCGAATGATGCCTGGCACTCTGACAGTGAAGACGACGAGGATCACTTTGCCGACTATATTAAGGACCCAACGATGAGCGGCCTAATATATCCACAAGATTCAGTGGGGGTCATTTACCGATACCTGTCGAAATTGTCGCAAAAGCAGGACGCAGAAGCGATACAGGAGAATGTTTTTGAGTTCATCGAAAGGCCTGGCGCACCAACGCCGTGGGTATGCAATCTTGTCTTTCCACCTGGAGCCCCCTTGAGCGTCGTTCAAGGTCCTGCGGGCGTCTCACAGGTGGCGGCCAAACGCGCTGTATGCTTCAAAGCCTGTCAGGATCTCTACGAGAAGGGACTTTTAGCATACGAGTTCTTCCCTCGACCCAAAGAGGTTGTGCGGAAACTTCGCCCGGTCGCCGTCTTCATTGATGAAGAAGAAGAGCAGACCAAGGGAGAGGTCCTCCCTACGTTACCACCTGCACCTATGCCCCCTAACACAACGCCAGACGAAGTCGCTGCAGCACAAGCTACACAGGCTACCGAGTCAACGGTCACCCAGACCGTGACGGGCACTCGATGCTACAAGCGCAAAAAACCCGAATTCTGGGTCAATACCTCGACCGTGTACCTCGGAAAATGGTATCCCACTATTATCACCGTTGATCGCAACCACAACCCGGAGAAACCCTACCGACCTATAGTGGTCTTTACTCGCCGTGCGCTACCGACCGTCAACGACTTCAAGTTATACTTCTCTCGTATGCCCTCCGTTGCGTATTTGCGGCCTGGTTTGCCTGTGGACATTGACGAGGAGCGAATGCAACTCTTATATCGATACACACTCCGTGTTATGCGCTCCATCGTAAACAAGGCATACACATGCGAGTACAATGATATGCCATTCTTTATAGCTCCCCTCTCGTTCGATTGGGAAATCCAAGTTGGGCTGACGCCACCTAAATGGCCGTTCCCTGATGTACTAGGCTTCATTCCGTGGGAGCAAGTGATGTTTGCGGCCGAACAATACCTCGTCCCACTACGAACCGAGACCCCCCAGGCCCTTGAAGTGGACATTCAAGATTCAATAATTCAAGATAGATGGACCGAGTTCACAAGGCGGTATGACTGCATCCGCGTGCGACCAGAGTTGAACCCTCTCTCGAAACTGGACAACACAGACGTAGGTATATTGTCATCTGAGATGCCCTTTGCTTGGTTTCTGAGCGTCTTAACAGCGCAACGCAAAGGACGCGAAGTACGAAAATGTGTTTGAGTGGTGCAAGGCGAAACGCAAAGGCTTCGAGGGCCTAGTGGACTATTCACAGCCACTCATCGAGGTCTCCAACCTGCCAGCAATCATAAACCGGTTGCAGCCAACCGCCCGGACCTTCGACACGGCTGGTGGACCGATCAAGCTTTCAACCAAGTGTAAGTGATCAGCTCTACCAAGTCATTGTGGTGAAGCTGAAATTTGGACAGTCGTCATTCCTGAGCTATGCTCGAAGTTTACGATTCCAGCAAGGTAAGTAGGAGAATGCATGTTGTGCCCAGTGCTCGCGACTGATGCGGGTAATAGTACTATGCGAACACTCACTTTACTACCTTCTATTATGAAACGAGTTGATGAGACCCTTTTGGTTCTCGAATTCAACTCGATGTACTTCAATAACGAGATCGACGGAAATGCTCTCCAAGCGGCCATATCTGCACCTTCAGCGGGCCTAGAGATAGATTATGAGCGACTAGAACTCCTCGGTATGTGCAGTTCCTGGTTCCTTGTACCGATTATAATTCGTTCCTCAGGGGACGCTTACTTAAAATACCTCTCCTCGATTTACCTTTTTGTTACCAATCCCACGATGCACGAAGGGATGTTGCACATTGCTCGCCAGAAGATCATCAGCAACAAATCACTCCTAGTCAATTCCGATAAATCAGGCCTTCCGCAATATGTCCAATCAAAGCCCTTCATTGCGAAAATGTGGCTCCCTTTAGGATACAAGGTGGTCAAGCCTCTTGGCAGAGGGGAAGCTGCAGAAGAAGAGGATGATGAGAGAGCGAAAGGCGAGTTTGCAAGCGTGGAGAACAACAAAGAACAACCCAAAGAGGTGACAACGATGGATGTGGATGGACTCCGGATGGAGCAGAAAATCCAAGAGGCTGAGATGGAGACGGGAGAAATGGACGTTGAAATGGACGTTGACACTCCTCCAGCCGACAGGGCAAGCAAGGCGAACGGTACATCCACACGAGAGGGGCCGAAAACCATCAAGGAAGAGGGGGTCAGGAAAACTGTCAAAACTGTCGGCAATGTCAAGGTAGTGAAAAAGCCGAAGCGTGCATGGCTGGACGACGATCACCAGTGGCTTGGAGACAAGGTCTTGCAATTACTCTCCGTATGCTAGGCGACTTTACTAACTACCTAACCAAGGGGGTTGCGGACGTTGCTGAAGCAATCATCGGTGCAGCATTCCAAACGGGCGGGCGGGAATTAGGCCTGAAGGTTGTCAAATCGCTGCATATCCCGCTCCCGTTCATTGAGAGCTGGGAAGATTTCGCTTTGAAGGCAAAGGCCCCGCCTCCACACGTCACTGTAGCGTTGAAGGATGACGTTCTGGAAACGATTGAAACTATCGTCGCCGCCAAGTTCCGCCGCCCCCACATTCTGGCGCAGGCGCTGGTCAGTATTCCAGAGTTCCATTTTTGTTTTCTGTGTAAACTCATGACTTTATCGCATCAGACGCACAACTCCGTACACGGGAACGATATGACATGTTATGAGCGTCTCGAGTTCCTAGGGGATGCCATTCTTGATTTTTGTGAGCCATATAACCGACTAAATCAGGTCACATAGTCACACCTCTTCTCTAGTGGTTATCCAGCACATATTTGATCTTCACGGTCAGCTCTCTCCAGGCGCTCTTACGTTGCTCAAGGTTTGCTGTTTATTTGGTTTCGGGGACACCAAATGACCGATGATTAGGGTGCTATGGTGTCAAACTCGGTACTGGCTGCTGCCAGTGTGCACCACGGCCTGCACAAATTCTTGATGATCGAGTCGGAGTCGGTCAAGAACGCGATCGATAAATACGTCCCGGAGCTAGAGGAGAACCAGCGTGAAGAATACGCTCTCGCCGAAAAAGAAGGTCGTATGCCCGGACAGTATTGGTTGGAGGTCGACCCTCCCAAGGTCTGTATTGCTGCGATCATCTGCAATCTCGCTGATTCGTCTTTAGTCGATCGCGGATGTCGTCGAGTCGATCCTTGGAGCAATATACGTCTCCGATGGCTTCAAAGTCGACGGTGCCCAGTTGATGTACAATACCATCCTTCGTCCTTTCTACGACAAACACATCACACTCAAAACTCTATCGCACCATCCTACCAAGGTCCTCTTTGAGCTCTTCCAGTCCAGGGGCTGCCAAGTCTTTGAGATAACCAAGGAAATTGACGAAGAAGACGAGTCTCTCATTCGTTGTGACGGTGAGTCCTTGGACGTCAGTTGTGCCCCGTTGCTGAATAGGTTGTCTAGTCATTGTACATGACATCATTCTCGCGTGTGGATACGACTACACTTCTACTACGTTTGCAGCTCGAAGAGCGTCGTTCGAGGCATTGGACGCATTGGAAGGAGATCCGGAGTTCATGTCCCGCAATTGTGATTGCCGCCAAAAAGCCGAACAGCGCAAGGCGGCCAAGCGGGCTGCGAAGGCAAAACTCAAAAAGCCAGCACCAAAGGTAGATGAGAGCGAAGACGATGACAATGTTTGACGGCATTTGGTACTCTCATGGCATCCTTGTTGATCTTGTTTGTTTTGTGTAGCCCTGGTGGCGCGACTCGATGTATCCGTGTATGCAGACCTTTATGAAGGAAAACAAATATGTGTTTACCCAACATTCGTATTGCAAAAAAGCGTATATCAGGTTGCCCAAGATTCGAGTTTACTGAACTGGTGCATCGCGAGACATGTGGGTTAATCAGGGAGCGCGCGGGACTGCTGCGAATATAAATAACTTTATTGGTGATATACTAAACACTGAGTGGCGAGATGGTTCATTAATTGAGCACTCCATGACTAACATGGTAGACCAAACCAGTTGTTGGTTGGGTAAATCACGACAGCTACCGATATGCACCTCAAAAGGAAAAATCGAATATGAATGTGGGCATTTGAAGCCAAACAGTAGTTCTAATACTCCAATCCCAACCAATCGGTTGCCTGTGCGTATGCGGAGGCAAGTGGTAGCGCCGATAAACGAAACCTTCTTTTTCACTTTATACCTCCCACTCCCAACACTCTAACAATGGCCCCAACTCCCCGCAATAGTCAGTACAATGGCCAAACAACAGTCCACCCAAGCACAAACTAATCCCGATCTCCTTCACAGACACCCGTGTTGGGCTGAATAAAGGCCGCGCTGTGACTACCATCGCCAGGACACCAAAACCCTCTCACCGCAAGGGAAAGTCCACCGAAAAGCACAAATTTGTCAAGTCGGTCATCCGCGAGGTTGTTGGATTCGCCCCGTATGAGCGACGCGTTCTCGAATTGCTGAGGAACGGCAAGGTACGCCATTGGTAGATGGGTATATCTGATATGCTCACATCCCGCTCTCTGTAGGATAAGAAGGCTCGCAAGCTGACCAAGAAGCGGGTATGTGTCCTGACACTATTCTGGATAGTCTCGTTAGGACAAGTGGCTTACATCCTCATTCTCCAGTTGGGTACCCTACTTCGCTCGAAACGAAAGGTGGAAGAGCTACAGGGCGTCATTCAGGAGACCAGGAGGCACTAGAGTTCCTAGACTCTCAATCAACCCTTTCTTTTTGCTGCCCCCTCTTGCTGCTACGCCGATGGGGCTGTATCCAAGCCAGGCCTTATGCAAATGAATGATATGCCCCGCATGCCGTGATTCGCCGTATTGCCCAACCCCATTCTGTTACAGTGAGCTGCTGTTTGGTGCTTCGAAAGGCACCAGCAATAGGTCTGGTGACTATATGAGCGTACACTGAACCGAAGCTTTGTCCTGAGCACAGAGTAGATCACCCTTGTGATCATGCCGAGGAAGCTTTAAGGGGCCGAGTTCATGGGGTCAATCCGGAATCAGTAAGTCGGCTATCCTAGCACGCCTTGGCAGTTACAAGGACAGAGGAATGTTGTGCGTGGACGGGAAACTCGGTCCATCTCAAATCGTTCTGGTTTTAAAGTCTGCAACAGAACACCGGATTGCCTTCCCCTCCATCTATACAGTCATTGCCCTTGAGAGGTTCTGCTGTGGCCAGTCAATTAGCTCCTTCCTTGCATTGGCGACTTTGGTCATCTCCAATAAAGAAGTCCCCCTGACCGTTGCATTTGGTGAGGACTAAAGTGAGACCTCTAGTCTTACGATAACACATATATCTGATCTTAAAGCTCCTCTAGGTGACTCTTCACTGTAGAGTATACTGCCAGCCGAGTGCCGATACGCATAAATACTACTAGCATCGTAAAACTTCCGTAGTGCATTCTTTTGGTAGACCGATCTCGTGGAATTTTCAGACTCAGAATTAGCAACCGTGGTTGCATATGTTAGTCGCCTTCCGGATGAAATGCTCTTCTTCGTCTTTGAGCATTAAGTATGCACATCCAACGGATTACTGGAGGTTCTTTTGCAAATTTGTGTGGTATACACCAGCCATGGCGAGCCCCTGGTCTTTGGTCTCTAGACCGAGGTTCGTACAGGGGCTGTTGAAAAAGGTCAGTGGACTAAGTCTTTGAGGACCGTATAGAGGAGAGGTTCAAGGTGCTGCGAGGTTGAGTCCGGCCAAGGGGTGCTCGAGCCTTCTAAAGTAAAGTAGGGTGCGAAGAAACCGCTCGTTATCATGCTACAAGTCAGAGAATACATGGTATCTTGAATCTAAAGTTAACCCTTAGTGAGCTGTAACTTTCCAACGCTTTCTTGTCATCGCGAAGCTCTCTTGCCAGTTGACGATATTCACCTGCTTCAGTTTGTAGCTCCGTGGTGGTATCACTGGGGCATTAGCAGGGGTGGCTGTTGTCGTCGAGGCCTCGCCCTCCAGTTCTTGAGGTTCACCCTCCTCATCTGAAGCAGATGCAGCAAGAGGGAGAGGCGCAGCAGCAGCAGGGGATGCTTTTATAGGTTCAGCGGGCTCGTCTGTAGCATCCATGAGACTCTTCAGCGCATTGCGCACTTGAGCTGTGTTTTGTAGCTTCTTCTCAACTGACAACGAGAGTGTCGAACGCTGAGGAGGTGATGGTGGAGAACACAAATAGGTGTGCTTTGCGGGAAGGTGAGGCAAATAATGCGAGAACGGTGGTCCTCGGAACGTCTGAGGGATATATGGTACTTCATCTGCCTCAAACACTGGTTCGGGATCGGAGATGTCGCCCGTGTCGAAGACCACAGGCTCACCCGGAACTGGAAAGATAGTCAACCTAGGTTCAGCACAGGGTCAAGACTAGATTACCTTTCCGTTTTCGCTTCTTTGCTCGACGTCTATCACCATTAGCAAGAGTTAACGAATCGTGACCTGGAGGGTGCTTAGGGCTCAAAGCCCCAGCTGTGATTCCTTGATCCTCGAGGGCGGCGAGCACATCGAACGTCGACGGTTTGCTGTTGCCGGAAAGGTCCGCATATTGTCGAGCAGATTCATACAGGTTTTCTATATCTGGAGAGAAGTTGTCGATTTGGGCACGGAGTATGAGTAAATCTCACCCACAGGAGATAGTTTCGTGAACTAGGATATTGAGAGTGTCTTCACCGGCAGACTTGAAACCTTGAGAGTCGAGCAACTGGACCGCCACTCGCTTTACGACCATATCTGCAACCTCCTCTGATACCTGAACAACCTCCTCCTCGTCTTGTTCGTCGTCGTCGTCGTCCATCGCCTCATCTCCTCCATGATAGTCGTCCAAAAAAAATCCGGTAAACTGAGGAGGGGGTACATAGCTGGGTTGGCCTGCACCTTGTTGCTGGGAGACACCTGGGTGGTAACCCCCTTGAGGGGGGTACGGATATGGCGCGTGCGGATGATGGGCGAATGCGCCGGGCGGGGTTGGATACATGCCTTGTTGTTGGTTGTAATTTGGATAGTACCCTCCGCCATATTGGCCAGTCTGCGACTGGTGTCCGTACGACATCCTAGTCGTGTTCACGTCCAACGTGTGTTTGTTATTTGGTTCACTGTCAAACCCCTTGTCCTTCCGGTTATGGCATTCACCGCGGCCCCATACCGTCGCTTGTTCCGCGAATACATGCGCTCGGTACGCGTTTATAGCCTGACAGGGAAAATAGCCTTTTTTCTGAATTTGTTTTGGCCTTTGTGTAGGGATCAGCATCAGCGGCGACATTACGGACATCTCGTGCTACTATCACATCTGAGATAAGAAGCATTTTACGAAATAGCAAGCTAACAGCAGCTGAGGCTGAGAGTGCGGCACTCTTCCTCAAAAGTCAGCGACAATATAAGGTGGCTTGCAGTTTCGCTATCAAATCCTTGGGGCTATTCGTATCTCAAACACTTTCCAATAGGTCCTGCTAGATAGGTACAACCCTTTACACGACCTTACAGCCGAAGAACACATCAAGGCTACCGCTAGACGTGTGGGTCTTGACATGCCAGTTACACCATCAAAGGAGGGTTTATAGGATGAAGTGGCTGTATTCCCTTCGTCCTGACGCCCCGGAGCGCGCGCTCCTTACCTAGTGGAGACCATTCCAATATCGCGGACATACAACCGAGGATAAAACGAATCCATATACCTTGGACCAACGATTTTCAGGTTATTTTATTTCATTAGCGTCTTCATCCAGGTCGTAGGTTTCTATCATTGAATCCCGATTGTACAAGTATACATGTCATGTCAAGAAACTGCCCTACCCCTCCTTAATGCTCGAACTGGACTACTTGGTCCTCTTCGCGAGCTTCTCCTTAGGGATCAACGACAAGAAGCAGACTGCTATGGTAGCGATCCCACACCAAGGTATCAGGCTGAGGAATGCCCACTTCAAGCCATCAGCGAATGCCGCCTTTACACCTTGCTGAAGAGCCGGTGGCAGATTATTGATCCCGCCCAAAGAGTCGATCGAGCTGGACTTCTCTCCGAAGGCTCGCACGTCTTCCAAAGAGAGTGTGCCGGAATAGATGAGGCTAGTAATTTCAGCTCTAACCTTTGCATTGAGTACCGCCGCAAGCTGTGCGAGCCCAATGGTGCCACCCGCAGTTCGGAAGAAGAGGTTTGATGCCACAACAATCGCTACGCGATCCTCGGGCTGTGAGAAGCGTGCGTGGATAGAGAGTGGCGCAAAGCCCATCCCCACTCCGACTCCGCACATCGCCATAAACCCAGCGATTTCACCTTGATTGTTGTCGACAAGCGCTTTGGAGAGGAAACCGACTGCGACCGCGATTAAAGCTTGGCCGAGAATAATGATGTACTTGGGTTGACCGTACTTGGGTAGAGCGAGCCATCGAATTGAGATGAACACACCCGCACCCTGAGAAACATGGTCAGTGAAATGGGTACACCGGAACAAATAGGGTCCGCACCATGCCTGGTGCAAAGTACAGCAGACCGACACCTGAGCTGGTTGGGGACTTGCCCTGCACGATCACATATTGTACGGAGACAAAGTAGAAGATGCCGAGCATGATCATTCCGGACACCATGGCCGCAAAATTTGTCGCCACAACATCATAAGATCTAAACATGTTCAACGGAATCATGGCGTCGGTAATATAGGCCCACTTAGGGGCGAATCTTGCCATACCCTGACGCAAACCTGGACCTGGTTCAGGATCCCCCGTCTCATGATCGCGACGACTTCCCTCGAAGTCCCTGACTAAGTGGTCCGTAGAGTGTTCAACCATCCATTCCCAACCGATGAATAGAAGAAGCAGGACACCCCCGATGACGAAGCTGATAATGACACGGGTTTCGTCCCATCGTTCCGTGCTCCCCCAGCTCAGCCCGAGCAGGATCAAGATTCCACTAGTGATAAATAGCAAAACGCCGATGGTATCGATCCGAAGGAAGTCGGAAATGAATTTGCCATTCTTCTCGGATCTGGCCAGCAACTCCTTTGAGAGTTGGGTGGGCAAGTATGTGAGGCGTCTAGGGGGTTGTGGCCCTTTTGTTCCCTTTCGTAGGAGTAAAAAGAGGAGGATCATGGAAAGGGCACAACAAGGAAGGTTGATCCCAAATATCCATCTCCATGAGACTGAAACAAGAGCACCACCGACGATAGGCCCTGTTGAAAACGCGAGAGCATATAAAAGTGACAACATGCCCGCCTGGACGTTGTTGTCTTCCAAGCTGGCAGAATCTGCCAGAATGATTCGGACGACCTATAAAATAATGGGTTCAGTGTGGCCTCAATTCTCATCGAACATCGACGCACAGTAAGTAGAGCAGCTGCGCCTACTCCTGCCACGCCTCGTCCAACGAGCAGCACTGTCATTGAGTTGGCACCGGTACTGATAGCGGAGCCGACCATGAAGCAGAGGACCCCTATTTGCATCGCCCAATATCGGCCAAAGATATCTGCTACGGAGGCAAAGACTGGCAAGAAAACGGTACTTGTGAGCACGTAGGCTGCAATATACGGTCAGCTTGGGAGAGGTGTATATTTGCTAGCAGACTTACACGTGCCGATATACGACTGTATATCGAGTCTGCCGAACATACTTGCGATTGAGGTTTGTGCGGTCGCGACGACTGGAATCATATCGGCTTACACTAATAGCACTCCTCGAGGAATGATAATAACGTACCAGTATAATCAAGTGTCTCCAGGTAGACTGGCAATGACAGGGCAGCCATCAGCTTGAGTCGGGGCACCCATCTTTCTTTCCAAGTAAGGGCCTGCTCCGGGTCCGGGGTGGTTGGAGGCTTTTCAATCTCGCCATTCTTGTCATTCTCGCTAATGGGGGCAGCATTGGACATCTGAGCGGGGTGGGTAGGTGGTATTGTCCCGGGGGAAAGAAACAAGACCTTGACACCTCTTTTATTCGTGTTAGTCGCGTTAGCCACGAGGTAAACTGCGGGCTGTGCACCACGACGGGCTTGTTGAAGCAACGC
>WNFL01229293.1_pt3 | contig 20367 bp, 20 predicted proteins | sample 5400361 | NCBI WGS metagenome assembly WNFL01 (sample SAMN13153351, study PRJNA577476) | soil metagenome | isolation source: 40 cm soil on Douglas fir-dominated hillslope | place: USA:California | collected 2013-09-17
GACGATAGCGGCTTCGCGGTCTTCCCGGTGCGAGTGGGACGGCGGCTCGCCGCTTACCACTTGGAAGTCGCGCCGGCGAGCGGCGGGACCTTCCCCGGCCGACCCGCCGTCGAGCTCGTCGTGCGCGCGGGCCCGCCCGCGTCGGCGACGGTGGAACCCCGGGAGCTGCTCTTCGATCAGGGCCTCGACTCCATCATGCCGGTCCTCGTTACGGTACGCGACTCGGTCGGCCACGGGGTGCGCGGAGAGCAGGTCGTGCTGCGTGGCGGGACCGACATGGGCTTCACACCCGACAGCGCCGTGACCGATTCGCTGGGCCGCGCGCGCATTGTGGTGACGCGCGACGCGGTGCGCCGGCGGGGCACGCTCCAGGTGCAGATTCGTGACAAGCCGATGGCTGCAATCGATGTCATCGTTGGCATGCCGCTGTCCGAGGGGCAGACCGACTTCCTGCCGATCAGGACCGCGAGCGGCGGCGCTGGGAACGGGCTCGGCGAGCCCGTCGTCTTCGAAGCGCGCACGCGACTCGGACACCCGGCCGTGGGCCGCGTGGTCTCGTTCCGCGCGATGAACGCGTCCGTGTCGCCCAGCACCGCGACCACCGACTCCGCCGGGCGCGCGCGCGTCGAGGTCACGCTCGGCGAGCGCGTCGGTCCCGCCACCATCGTGGCGACGATCGATTCCCTCGAGAAGCGCGCGACGTTGCAGGTCGATCCCGGTCCGGCGGTCGACCTGGTCTTGGAACACGACGGGTTCCGTGTGAACGGCCGCTGGGTGGGGGTCGGGCTCGATACGACCTTCGTAGTCCGGATGCGGATGTTGGATGCGTATGGTAACATCACGGATCTCCCAGGCCTCGCCCGCATGCTGCGGGAGACGCCGTTCGACGCTCGGATTCCGATCGTCCACGTCATCAGCATCCAGGAAGAGCCAGCCGCTGTGGCCCTCACGCTCAAGGCGATCCTGCCCGGCCGCGCCAGCATCAAGCTGCGCGCCGGCGACATCAGCGCCGCCTTCATGGTGGAAGTGGTGGACGTGCGGCGGTAGGCGTGGCTTGTCGCCCCACCCAGGGCTATCTTTCCGTCGCCCCAGGTCCGCAGGCTTTCCGCTCGTGAATCGCGTCAGGCCCCCGCAGGGAGCAGCGCTAAGCGATGCCGGGATTCGTTGCGGGGTGCCTGGGGCATTCCACAACCAGTCGGTTAGTCGGTTTGCCGGTTAGGGGCTCCGCACTCACTAACCGGCTAACCGCCTAACCGCCTAACCGACTAGATTTCCGCCTCGATGATCGCTCTCGCCCGTAAGTATCGACCGAAGCAATTCGCCGACTTGATCGTCCAGGACCATGTGGCCGCCGCGCTGCGGGGCGCGGTCGCGCAAGGGCGCGTCGCGCACGGGTACCTCTTCGCGGGCCCGCGCGGCGTCGGCAAGACGACCGCCGCGCGCATTCTGGCGATGGCGCTCAATTGCGAGCGCCCGGCAGGCACCCCGGCGGGCGAGCCGTGCGGGGCGTGCGACTCGTGCCGCCGCGTCTGGAATGGCCAGGCCAACCTCGACGTCGTGGAGCTGGACGCGGCCTCGAATCGCGGCGTGGACGACGCCCGCGACCTGCGGGAACGCGCGATGTACGCCGCCAGCGGCGAGTCGCGCTCCAAGGTGTACATCGTCGACGAAGCGCACATGCTGACCCGCGAGGCGTGGAACGCGCTGCTCAAGATCCTGGAAGAGCCACCCCCGCGCGTCGTGTTCGTGTTCGCCACCACCGAGCCACAGAAGATCGCCAACACGGCGGCGCCGATCCTGTCGCGCCTCCAGCGGTTCGACTTCCGCCGCATCGGCCCGCACGCCATCGTGGCGCGGCTCAAGCAGGTGCTCGCCGAAGAGAAGCTCGCCGCCGAGGACGACGCGCTCCACCTCATCGCCAAGAGCGCCGACGGCGGGATGCGCGACGGGCTGTCGCTCCTCGATCAGGTGCTGTCGTTCGGCGAGGGACCGGTCACCGCCGCGCGCGTACGTGAGGTACTCGGCCTCATCCCCGACGACGCCTACGGCGAGATGCTGCGTTGCATCGCCGAGCACGACGCGGCCGCCGTGTTTCCCCTCGTGGACCGCCTGGTCGAGGCGGGCGCCGACCTGAGCGAGTTCGTGAGTGGCGCGGGCGAGACATTACGCGCCCTGCTGCTCGCGGGCGTCGGGGGCCAGCCCGAAGGGTTGACGGAGCCCATGCAGCAGTTGATTCGGACCTACAGCGCCGTGCTCCCCGCGCCCGACGTCGTCCGTCTGCTTGCCGTGCTGAGCGAGATGGAGGAGCGCATCCGCCGCGGCGGGAACGCGCGCCTGGCCGTCGAGTTGTTGCTGCTCAGGTGGGTGATGGCGGATCGGACGGTCGCCATCGGCGAGGTCCTCAAGGCACTTGGGAAGGGGACGGGGGAGGGGGGACGGGGGACGGGTACACCAGCCCCGTCCGCGCCTCCGCAACTCCGGGACTCGCGGCCGTCACCGACGGCACCCGTCCCTCCTCCCCCGTCCCCCGTCCCCGTCCCCGTCGAAAAGGGACCACTAACGTTGGAGCACGTGCGCTCCGTGTGGGCGTCGATCGTCGCCGACGCGCGCGCCAAGGCGCCGATGCTCGGCAGTCTGCTGTCCGAGGCGGTGGTGAGCGGCGTCGAGGGGACGGTTGTTACGCTGCGGCCCGCGAGCGCCGGGCATGCGGAGGGGCTCGAGCGCCAGCGCGACCTGCTCGGTCAAGTCATCGCGCGCTACGTGACCGAGGCGGTGCGGGTGAAGTTGGCGCCGGCCGGTGGGCGCCCCGTGCGCCTCACCGAGGAGGGCGCCAACGCCGAGCGACTCAAGGCGCTGCGCGGCAAGGATCCGACCCTGAACGCCGCGGTCGACGCGTTAGATTTGGAGCTGCTCGAGTAGCTTGCCACCCATTCCGGCGAGGGGTAACTTTCGACGTATGGCGGATTTATCCAGCAGCTTGCTGCAGTTCCAGCAGCAGATGCAAGGCCGGTGGTCTGAGATCCAATCGCAGTTGGCGCAGCAGACGGTGACGGTGTCGGCCGGCGGGGGGATCGTGCAGGCCACCGCCGACGGGCGGGGGCAGATCCGCGCCATCAAGATCGACCCGCAGGCAGTCAGCCAGGGCGACGTCGAGATGCTCGAAGATCTCGTGCTCGCCGCGGTGGCGGAGGCGCAGAAACGCGCCGCCGAGCTGTACCAGGCGGAGGTGCGGAAGCTGACGTCGGGCCTGCCGTTCCCGTTACAGTTGCCGCCACTCTAGCGCGCCGTGTCGGCCATCGAGGAGCTCGTGGCGGAGCTCGCCAAGCTCCCCGGCATCGGGCGCAAGACGGCGCAGCGGCTCACGTTTTTCCTGCTGAAGCAGCCCGCGGACACCGCGGAGCGGTTGGCGGAGGCGATCCGGCGCGTCCGCGGTCGCGTGACGGCGTGCGGGGCGTGCGGGAACCTCTCCGAGGACGATCCGTGCCCCATCTGCCGCGATCCCCGGCGCGACGCCGCCTTGCTGTGCGTGGTCGAGGAGTCGGCGGATGTCGGGGCGATCGAGCGCGCCGGCCGCTATCGCGGGCGGTATCACGTCCTCGGCGGCCGCCTGTCGCCGCTCGAGGGCCTGGGCCCCGACCAGCTGAGCCTCGAGCAGCTGGTCGCTCGCGTGGCCAACGGGTCGGCGGTGCGCGAGGTCATCGTGGCGACCAACCCCTCGATGGAAGGGGAGGCCACCGCGACCTACGTTCAGCAGGTGTTGAAGCCCACCGGGGTGCGCGTGACGCGGATCGCGCGCGGGCTGCCCGTGGGGGGCGATCTCGAGTACGCCGATGCGGTCACGATCGCGCAGGCGCTGACGGCGCGGCGCGACATGTCCGAGACCGAGTGACCTGAGGAGGCGCATGGCGGGAGCAGCAAGTTGGTCGTTTAACGAGAGCGACTTCAAGCAGATCCAGACGCACCTGCAAGCGTACCTCCGGGAGTCGAACGCCCGCTGCGCGCTGCTCGTCGACCGCAACGGCCAGCTCGTGGCCACGGTGGGCGAGACGCCGACATTCGACCCCACCGCTTTTGCCTCGCTCACCGCCGCCGACTTCAGCGCCAACGATCAACTCGCCAAGATGATCGGCGAGCCGGAGTTCGCGTCGCTCGTTCACCAGGGCGAGCGCGAGTCCATGTTCCTCGCCGACGTCGCCAAACGCGTCATCCTCGTGGTGCTGTTCGATCAGCGCGCCACGCTGGGCCTCGTGAAACTCAAAGCCAAAGCCGTGGTCGAACAACTCAACAAGGTCTTCGCGGAGATGTTCAATCGCGTGGGCACCGGGCAGGCGCAACAGAAGGGTCTGCTCGAAGGGGCGGAAGACGAAATTGACAAACTCTTCGGTTAAAGGGACGCGCCTATGTCGATGATCAACTACGCGTCCCGCGAGATCAACTGTAAGCTCGTGTACTACGGACCGGGGCTCGGCGGCAAGACGACGAATCTGGAGCACGTGTACCAGAAAGTGTCCCCCAACACGCGCGGTAAGATGATTTCGCTCGCGACCGAAACTGAGCGCACGCTGTTTTTCGACTTCCTGCCGGTGGACCTGGGAACGATCCGCGGCTTCAAGACGCGCTTCCATTTGTACACGGTGCCGGGACAGGTGTACTACAACGCCAGTCGCAAACTCATCCTCAAGGGCGTGGACGGCATCGTGTTCGTGGCCGACAGCCAGATCGAACGGATGGAAGCCAACGTCGAGTCGATGCAGAACCTGTACGACAACATGGCGGAGTACGGGTACGACTTGACCAAGATCCCGTTCATCATTCAGTACAACAAGCGTGACCTCCCCAACGCGGCGCCGATCAAGGACCTCCAGGCAGCCCTGAACCCCGGCTGGCCCGTCGAGGACGCCGCCTTGCAGAAGGTGGCGCCCGACCCGGCGCATCCCGGCGAGAGCCTCGTCGAGAAGGTGGGCGGCGAATGGATCGGCCGCGCGCCCTACATCGAGGGCGTCGCGGTGCGCGGCGACGGCGTCTTCGACACCCTGAAGGCGGTCAGCAAGCTGGTGCTGAAGACGCTGAGCTGAGAGGCGGTCCGATGCGCTGGACCCTGCCCAACATCATCACGCTGGCCCGTATCTGCCTCACACCGGTCATCGCCCTGCTGCCGTTCATCCAGGGCTATTGGCCCAAGGTCATCGCGTTCCTCATCTTCCTCGTCGCCGCCTTCTCGGACGTCGTCGACGGGTGGCTCGCGCGGCGCTACAACACCGTGAGCGACTTGGGGAAACTGCTCGACCCCATCGCCGACAAGCTGCTGCTCTTCGCCACGCTGATCCCGATTTTTTGGATGACCCGCCACCCCACGATTCTCGTGGACTATCGCATCCCCTGGTGGGGCAGCCTTCCGGTCTGGGTCGCGTTGCTGCTCGTGGGCCGCGAGGTGCTGATCACCGCCTTCCGCTACTTCGCCTTGCGGCGGGGCGTCGTGATTCCCGCCGTCGCCGCCGGCAAAGCGAAGGCGGTCGCCCAGAACATCTTCATCGGCGCGACGATCGCCTGGTTCGCCTGGAAGGACGCCATCGCCGAGCTGAAGCTCGCCGGGGCGTTTCGGGATCTCTGGGACCAATTCCACGGTTGGTTCGTTTCCGTGACGCTGGCGGGCGCGATCGTGCTGACCGTCTATTCCCTCGGCGTCTACCTGTACCGCTACCGGGCGCTCTTCAAGCCCGGCTCATGAAACTCGAGGTCGTCACCATCGGCACCGAGCTGGTGCTGGGTCTGACGCCCGATACCAATGCCGCCGACCTCGGCCGCGCGCTCGCCGCCGCCGGCGCCGAGATCGTGCGCCACGTCTCCGTCCCGGACCGCCCTGCCGCCATCCGCGCCGCCGTCGCTGACGCCCTGGAGCAGACCGGCTTCGTCATCGTCACGGGCGGCCTCGGCCCCACGCGCGACGACATGACCAAAGTCGAAGTGGCCGCCTTGTTCGGCATGCCGCTGCAGCTGGACGAGAGCGTGCTGCAGAGCCTCGAGGCGCGCTTCCGCCGCCTGGGCCGGCCGATGCCGGCCGTGAATCGCACCCAGGCCGAGGTGCCCCAGGGCGCGACGGTGTTGCCGAACCCTAGGGGCACGGCCCCCGGGTTGTGGCTCGAGGACCGGCACGGTCGCGTCGCCGTTCTCTTGCCCGGCGTGCCGTCCGAGATGCGAGGACTGCTCGTCGAGGAGGTGTTGCCTCGCGTCGGCCAGCGCATCGGCGATCGGCGCGTGGTGCTCTCGCGCACCGTGCGCACGACCGGCGTCCCCGAATCCGCCCTGGCGGAGCGCATCGGCCCGATCGAAGAGGACATCGCGCCGCTCACGCTGGCGTACCTCCCATCCACCGAAGGCGTGGACCTGCGGGTAACGGCGTGGTCCATGCCGGAGGGCGAAGCGGATCGGCGTCTTGCTGCGTGCCTCGCTATCCTGCGCGAGCGCGCCGGCGAGCACTGTTACGGCGAGGACGGTGCCGATCTCGCGGCCGTGGTGCTCGAACGGTTGCGCGGTCAGCGCCTCGCGGTGGGCGAGTCGTGCACGGGCGGTCTCGTCGCCGCGCGCATCACCGCGATCCCCGGGGCGTCGACGGTGTTCGTGGGCGGCGTCGTGGCGTATGCCAACGGCGTGAAGACCGACCTGCTGGACGTGCCTGCCGCCACACTCGAGGCCCACGGGGCGGTGTCCGAAGAGGCCGTGCGCGCCATGGCCGAGGGGGTTCAGCGCCGCTTCAACGCGGGCGCCACGATCGCGGTGACGGGGATCGCCGGGCCGGGCGGAGGCACGCCGGAGAAACCGGTCGGCACCGTGTGGCTCGCGGCGCGGGTCGGCGCCACGATGCGCACGGTGAAGCGGGTGTTCCCCGGCGAACGCGCCGAGATCCGCGCCCGTGCGGCGCAGGCGGCACTCGATCTGCTGCGACGGTTGCTCACGACGTCGTCATGAACCGACTCAACGCACCCGACGGGACGTCGCTCGTGTTCGACGCCTATGAGACCGCGCGGCCCAAGGCGGCGGTGCTGTTTCTGCACGGCTGGTCGGACCACGCCGGTCGCTGGGCCAGCACCGGGCGACGCCTGCAAGCCGCCGGTTTCTCCGCCTATCTGCTCGACCTGCGCGGCCACGGACGCTCGGGCGGCCCGCGCGGGCATCTCTCCCGCTTCAGCCAGCTGCTCGGTGATTTGCAGGCGTTCCGTCGCGCCGTGCGGTTGCGCACCGAGGCACCGCAGGTGCTGCTCGGTCATTCGTTCGGCGGGCTCGTCGTGCTGCGCTATCTCGAGACCCAGCCGGGCGACGCGCTCGCGGCGGCCGTCGTGTCGAGTCCCTGGCTCGGCCTGGTGCACCGTCCGCCCGCTTGGAAGCGGCTCGCGGCCCGGCTGGGCGCACACATTTGGCCCACCTTGCGCATCAGCGCGGGCATCGACGCCGATCAGTTGTCGCGCGATCAGGCCGTGAATGCCGGCTGGGCCGCCGACCCGGCGTGCCACGACCTGATGACGCCCGGGGCGTGGGCGGAGATCCGATGGGCACAGCGCGCCGTCGCCACCGACGGGTACCGGATCGACTGTCCATTGCTGTTTCTGCTCGCGGGGGAAGATCGGGTCGTGGACGCGCATCTCACCCGCGCGTTCGCGGATGGCCTGAAGGGTGCCGCCCCTCCCCAGGTCCACTGGTATCCGGAGATGTATCACGAGGTCCTGAACGACCCCCAAGGGGAGCGGGTCGTCGGGGACGTCGTGGAGTTCCTCGGGAGACGGGGCCTGTGAATGCACGGACCTGGAACCGAGCACGCTGGTCTTCCGTTGTGTCGGTGCCGTGCACGCTCTATCATCCGTGGAGCCATGACCGATAGGAAACAACAGCCGTTCGACGCCGACGCGCCGGAGCCGATCGCGTCCTCCGATCCGGTCGCACTCCCGGTCGAGCCGCCGGATCAGGCGATCGTGCGCCTCGAGGCGGAGCGCGACCAGCTCAAGGACCGCTACCTCCGCCTCGCCGCGGAGTACGAGAACTACAAGAAGCGCACGACCAAGGAGCGCGCTGAGGCGTGGGTCCGGGCACAGGCGGAGCTGGTGACGCGTCTCGCCGACGCCCTCGACGATCTGTCGCGGTTCGCGCACGTCGATCCGGCGTCGACCGACGCCCAGACGCTCCACGAGGGCGTGGACCTGGTCGAGCGCAAGATGTGGAAGGAACTCGCCGCGCTCGGTGTGACGCGAATCGACGCTACGGGCGTTCCGTTTGATCCCAACGTGCACGAGGCGGTGACGACGCAACCCGCCTCTTCCCCCGAAGAGGATCATGCGGTGGGGCAGGTGCTGCAGGCGGGCTACCGGCTCGGTGAGACGCTGTTGCGGCCGGCGCGGGTCATCGTGTTGACCTGGCAGGGTGCCTGATGGCGCCGCAGCGCGATTATTACCAGGTGCTGGGTGTGCCCGAGACCGCGACGACCGACGAGATCAAGAAGGCGTTCCGTCGGCTCGCGAAGCAGCACCATCCCGATCGCAATCCCAACACCCCGCAGTCGGCGGAACGCTTCAAGGAGATCAACGAGGCGCACGACGTGCTGAGCGACGCCGCCAAGCGGAAGAAGTACGACCAGCTGCGCCGTTACGGCGCCTTCGCTGGCGGCGGTGGCGGCGGCCGCCGCGGCCCGGGGGAAGACAGCGGGGCCGATTTCGATCTCTCGGACCTCGGATCCTTCGGCGGCTTGGGCGACATCTTCTCGTCGATTTTCGGTCGCCGGGGAGGAGCGAAGGAGCCGGACGTCGAGGAGATCGAAACCACGGTGGCGATACCGTTCCGCGTGGCGGCGCTGGGCGGGAAGGTCCCCATCACGCTGACCCTGTCGGAGGTGTGTCCGACCTGTGGGGGCCGGGGCGCCGCGCCGGGCGCGACGATCTCGACCTGCCCCGAGTGCAAGGGCCGCGGCACGATTTCATTCGGCCAGGGCGGGTTCGCCGTCAATCGCCCGTGCCCAGTATGCCGCGGCAAGGGCACCGTTCCGTCGCAGCGCTGCGGCACCTGCCAGGGGAGCGGCGAGGTGCGCGTCGAGAAGCGGCTCAACGTGACGATCCCGCCCGGGACCGAAGACGGGACGCGCGTGCGCCTCAAAAATCAGGGGGCGAAGGGAAGAGGCGACGTGGTGGTGCAGATCCAGGTCGAGCCCGATCGCTTCTTCCGGCGTGAGGGGTTGGACGTGACGTGCGTCGTGCCGATTACACTGGCACAAGCGATGCTCGGATCGCGCATCAAGGTCAAGACGCTCGACGGCAGGAAAGTCGTGCTCAAGTTGCCCCCCGGCACCCAACACGGCCAGAAGTTCCGGATTCCGGGGCAGGGCATCGAGAAGAACGGGAGGCGGGGGGATCAGTACGTCGAGGTGCACGTCGAGATTCCCGAGCACCTCACCGACGACCAGCAGGAAGCCTTCAAGGCCTTCGCCGAGAAGGCGGGCCTCAAGTACTAGCTACAGGCCAGCACGACCTTGCCGATGTTGCGCCGCTCGTGGATGTAGCGGTGCGCCGCGGCGGCCTCGGCGAGGGGGAAGGCGCGGTCCACCCGCGGCGTGAGCTTTCCCTCCCGCGCATACCCGAGCAGGGCCTCGACCTGCGGCGCGAGTACCGCTTCATCGTTCCACAGGTGCCCGAGGTTCACTCCCGCCACACTCCGGTTGTCGTTCATCAACGCCAGGGGGCCGAAGCGCGGGAACCGCAGCACCCGCCACAGGGTCCGCACGATGTTGCGCCGCGATCCCTCCGACAGCACCGAGGCGCCGTAGCAAACGAGCCGGCCGGCCGGCGCGAGGAGCCGGTAGCCGTGGCGCCACGAGTCGCCGCCCACGGCGTCCAACACGACGTCGACGCCGCGCGGGGTCGAACGGCGGACCGCGTCGAACCAGCGCGGATCGCGACTGTCGAACGGCTCGACGCCGTACTCGCGCAGGATCTCGTGTTTGCCGCTCGAGGCCAGGCCGAGCACGCGCAGGCCGAGGATTCGGCCCAGCTCCGCGACCGCCAGCCCCACGCCTCCCGCCGCCGCGTGCACCAGCACCGTTTCGCCGCGGCGCGCCGCCGCGACTCGCACCAGCATGTGGTGCGCGGTGAGGTAGACGACGGGGAAGGCCGCGCCCTGCTCGAAGGTCCAGCCTTCCGGGAGCCGGAACACTGCAGTGGCGGGGACGACCACCAGCTCGCTTTGGCCTCCGAACCGCGTCGTGGCGACGACCCGATCGCCGGTGCGGACGGTGGTCACCCCGGCCCCCACCACGTCCACGAGTCCCGAGACCTCGTAGCCGATCGTGCAGGGTGGCTTCGGCGCGTCGGGGTAGAGTCCCTGCCGGGCGAGCAGATCGGAGAAGTTGACGCCCGCGGCCCGCACCCGGATCCGTATCGAACCAGGCTGGACGGCGGGGTCGGGCGCGTCGCGCACTTCCAGGACCTCGGGCGCCCCGTGGCGAGGGATGACGAGCTGTTTCATGGGTCGAGATCGGCCCGCATCGCCACGGCGCTGGCGGGGCAGGCGCTGGTGAACTCGACCGAGCCCCGAACCGCGGCATCCACGTCCTCGCGCGCGACTTCACGGAACCCGAACCGTGGGAAGAATGTCGCCGCCGTCGTCGTGAGCAGGAAGACGCGGGTCACTCCACGCGCGCGGGCCAGATCGAGGGCCGCCTGCGTCAACTGGTGACCCAATCCCGCCCCACGCCGTGCCTCGTCCACCGCCACCGATCGCAGCAGTGCAGCAGCGCCGTAGATCTCGAGCGCCGCGCTACCGACGATGCGCGCGCTCCGCTGGGCGACGAGTGTGGTCGCCACGTGCTCTTCCAGCCCTGCCAGCGGTAGCTGGTTCGTCTCGAGCAGGCGCTTCACGGCCGCCACGTCGCCGGTCGTCGCGGCCCGGATCCCGTTTCTCGAGTCCGCCATTCCCAGCACGGCCATTTCTTGCAGCAGCGTCTCGCGCAAGCCGTCCTCCAACGTGCGCGCTCGGAACCCGAGCTCCTGTTGAGCTTTCTCGCTGCTGGCGAGGTACGTAGCGCCCGCCGCGATGCGCAGCGTCTCGCCCGAATAGGTCTGGGGGAGCGGCACGACACGTTCGACCACGCTCGCGGCGACCGCCATCGCGCGCAGCAGCAGCGCCGGCGGCCGGAGCCAGGGCGCGCGGATGCCGGTGATCTCCTCGGCAACCTCCAGCGCCTCCTCGAGGGTGTGCGGCGGGCCGGCGATGATGTAACTCTCGCCAGCGCGCCCCTTGTCCATCGCGAGGAGGTGACCGTGCGCCGTGTCGTCGACGTGACCCCAGCAGAACGCGGCTCCGTGAGGGCGGATGGGCAGGGTGCGCCGCAAGTACTGGCGGAGCAGGTGGCCGATGACGCTCGGATCGCCGCGCCCGTACACGACGCCCGGCTGCACGATCACGAGCGGCAGTCCCGCTTGCATCATCGGGACCGCGATCTCGTAGTGGGCTCTCCACTTGGTCCGGTCGTACTCCGACAGCCAGGGCCCGCTGTGGCGATACGATTCGTCGCCCACCCAGCCCGCGGTGTCCCCAAAGACGGCGAGCGTGCTGGTGTACACCCCTTTCGGGATTGCGAGCTCCCGCATCAGCTCCAGCACGTTCCGGGTGCCCTGGACATTGATCTGCTCCGCGAGGCGGCGCTCGCCCGGCGCCGCCCCGATGCGGTACCAGGCGGCGAGGTGAAAGACGCCGTCGCTGCCGCGCATGGCGGCGCGCATCGATTCCTGGTCGGTGATGTCGCCGGAATGCAGGGAGACGCCGAGTCCCGCGAGATCCTTGGCCTTGGAAGGCGTGCGGACGAGGGCCCGGACCTCGTGGTCGGCAGCGCGGAGCTGGCGCACGAGGCGTCCGCCGATGAACCCGGTCGCGCCGGTGACGAAGTACTTCATGTCCCGAAAGTTAACTTGCGTGGGGGCGGGTGCCGTGCTTTGTTATGCCTCCCTACGCGTCTCGGCGTCTCGGCGCCTCGGCGTCTAGCCTTTTGGGGTGTAGGTCAATTGGCAGACCGCCCGGCTGTTAACCGGGAAGTTGGAGGTTCGAGTCCTCCCGCCCCAGCTCTGAGGACGGCTCAAAGGTGATAGGTCTGTTTCGCTAGATCGTACGCGAGCGCGCGCGCCATGGGGCGTGCGTCACTCTCGTCGATTACGTGCCGCACGACGAGTCCGGCCAGATAATTGGCATCCATGCGGCGCGCCAGGTCGTGCCGCGCCGGAATCGAGCAGAACGCCCGCGTATCGTCGTTGAACCCCGCCGTCTTGTAGATCCCGGCCGTCTCCGTCGTCCGCTCGCGGAACCGTCGCATCCCCTCCATCGAATCGAAGAACCACCACGGGGGACCGAGGCGCACGGCCGGGTAGTGCCCGGCGAGGGGCGCCAACTCTCGGCTGTACGTCGACTCGTCGAGGGTGAACAGGACCAGCGTCAGCCGTGGATCGTTGCCGTAGGCGTTCAGCAGGGGCCGCAGGTTATGCGTGAACTCGACCGCGACCGGGATGTCGCCGCCGCGGTCGGCGCCGAAGCGCTCGAACACGAGACGGTTGTGGTTGCGCAGCACACCAGCATGGATCTGCATCGTCAGGCCGTCTTCGAGCGACAACCGTGCCATCTCCATGAGGAGGTGGGCTGTGAAGCGGCGCTCGTCGGCCGGCGTGACTTCGCCCTGGCACGCCAGATGAAACAGGCGCTCGGCCTCCTCGCCCTCGAGCGCTCCGGTGACCGGCTCGAGCACGGCGTGGTCCGTCGCCGTGGCGCCCAGGCTCTTGAAGTAGACGCGGCGATCGGCCAGCGCCCGCACGAAGCCGAGGTAGTCGCGCACCGGCTCGCCGTCGGCGCGACCCAGCTCGTCCAGAGCTCTCGGCCAGCCGCGCGCCGCGATCCGGAACAGAGCGTCGGGCCGGAACGTGGGAATCACACGCCCCTTCCACCCCGATTCGCGAATCGCCCGATGGTGCTCGAGCATGTCGCTCGCCGCATCGGTGGTGGCGAGTACTTCGATGTTGAAGCGCTCGAACAGCGCCCGGGGCCGGAATTCGGCGGCCTGGAGCCGTTCGCGGATCGCGTCGTACACGCGCACCGCCGTATCCGCGCCGAGCCGCTCGCGCACGCCGAACACCTCGTGCAGCTCGTGGTCGAGCCACGCGCCGGTCGGCGTGCCGCGGAACAGGTGATAGCGCTCCGCAAAGAGCTGCCACACCCGGCGGGGATCGGCCTCCACCGCCGTGCCGTCGCGGCGTGGCACGCCCAAGGCCTCGAGCGGCACCCCGTGCGCGTACAACAGGCGCAGGATGTAGTGGTCGGGCTGCACGATGAGGGACACTGGCTCCGGGAAGGGCGCATTCTCGGCGAGAATACGCGGATCCACGTGCCCGTGGGGTGAGATGATGGGCAGGCCCCGCGTCTCTTCGTACAGCGCGCGCGCGACGCGCCGTATCGAAGGATCGGGGTCGAAGTAACGGTCCGGGTTCAGACTGTTGGAGCCCAACCGGGCGCGTACTCGCGCTGCCAGTAGGCCATCGCGGCCTCGTCGCCCCCCGTCCATTGCGCGATGTTGCCGAGGTGACACAGCAGGACGCTTTTCGCGCCCTCTTCAATCGGTTGGTGGAGCGGCGCGCCGGTACGAATGGCGTCCACGAAATTCCCGATGTGCAGAGCGGTCATGTCGTCGTCGGCACTGAGGTTGAGACCGTCACCCGCCTGCGTGGCGAGAGACTGCTTGACGACCGTGTTCTTGAGGTCATAGACGACATACCCGTCGCGGTCCATTACCACGCTTCCGGTCGTACCGAGGATCGCGGTACCACGCGAGCGGCCATACGTGGCGAGGCCGTTGCAGCTCTGGCCCTCCCAGATGATGGTCTTCCCGCCGGGGAACTCGAACGTGGCTTCCTGGGTGTCGGGGAACTCCCAGTCATCGTCGAAGTGATAGCGACCACCCGTCGAGGTCACGCGGCTGCACCGGTCCACGCCCAACGCCCAGCGGCACACGTCGATCTCGTGCGTGCCGTTGTTGCAGATCTCGCCCGTGCCCCAGCGGCGGAACCAGTGCCAGTTGTAGTGGATCACATTGTCGCGGTACGGCGTGCGCGGCGCCGGACCTTGCCACAAGTCGTAGTCGAGGTTCGCGGGGACAGGGGCGGGCTTGCCGCGCCCGATCGTGGCACGGGTGTTGGCGTACCAGGCGCGGGCCAGGTAGGGCGTCCCGATGAGTCCCTCGCGAATCGCGTTCACGACCTCCATAGAGCGCGGCGCCGAGCGCTGCTGAGTGCCCATCTGGACCACGCGTTTGGTCTTGCGCTGCGCGTCCACGAGCAGCTCGCCCTCGCGCGCGTTGTGGCCACACGGCTTCTCCAGATAGACATGCTTGCCGGCCGACATGGCGAGGATGGCGGCGGGCGCGTGCCAGTGATCGGGCGTCGCGATCACGAGCGCGTCGATGGACTTGTCGTCGAGCGCGCGGCGGAAATCGACGATGGCTTTCGCGTTTACAGCTGCGGCAGCCTTGGCCAACACCCTCGCGTCCACGTCGCACACCGCGGCAACCTCGGCGTTGGGCGTCTTGGCGAACGTTCTCGCCAGCACGGCCCCGCGTCCATTCAGGCCCATCACGCAGACCACGACTTTCTCGCTTGGCGAGCCGGACGCAAACAGCGGCGCACGTGCCGCGAGGAGTCCCAGTCCCGCGCTGGAAACGGTTTTCACGAAGCGACGGCGTTTCATAGTGGCCTCACTTTGATGTCGCGGAAATAGACCTCGTCCCCGTGATCCTGCAAGACGATGTGTCCCGTGCGGCGGTCGGCGAATCCCGGAATGGAGCGGTACTTGCTCTTGGCGAGCAGGGAATCCATTCGCGCAGTGCCCAAGTCGAACTCGAGGATCTTCCGGCCGTTCAACCAGTGCTCTCCGTGGTTGCCGCGGAAGATCACCGTCGAGCGGTTCCATTCCCCCACGGGACGCAGCCGCTTCGCCTCGCCCGGCGCAATCAAATCGTACAGCGCGCCGGAGCGGTGGGTGGGCAGCTTGCCGTCTTCGTGACGGTCGTCGTCGAGCATCTGATACTCGAAGCCGAGGGCCGAGTGCGTGGGGCCCCCGCTGGTGCCCGCGCCCCCCTGGGCCAGCGACAGGGTTTCGGACACGTTGTACTTGACGCCGCTGTTCGCGCCCGGCGTGACCTTCCACTCCCAGCTCAACGCGAAATTGGCGAACGAATCCACGGTCATGAGGTCGCCGCCGACGAGCGGCCGTCCGTCGGCCACGCGGGGCACGTTGCCCGACGCGACCTTCTTGATCGCGCCGTTCACCACGACCCAGTGGCCGGTCGGCACAGTGTTGTAGCCGACGCCGCGCCAGCCGGCGAGGGTGCGGCCGTCGAAGAGGAGATGCCAGCCGGCGGCTTTCTGCGCCGGCGTCAGGGTGTTCGGCGACGATTGGAGGAGAGAGAGGAGTAGTGCCGCAGCGATCATAGAGTCTCCATTCAACACTCTAAAGAGTGAGCCCACGAAATCACTGCGCTTGAAGCGCAGCGCTTTGTTGGGCCCACTCTTCAGAGTGTGGGCACGGGTTCGAGCCTCGGGGCCAGCACGTGAATAATCGTCCACGCCGTGACGTAAGCAAAGCCGCAGACCGCGAAGATCGAGGCGTAATTGCCTCCCGTCGCTTCGAGAATCAGGCCGGTGAGCAACTGGAAAATGAGCCCGCCAACTGCGCCCGCGAAGCCGCCGATGCCGGACACGGACGCCACGGCGCTCGGCGGGAACATGTCGCTCGCGAGCGTATAGACGTTGGCCGACCAGCCCTGGTGCGCCGCGGCCGCCAGCGCGACGATCAGCACCGCGGTCCACATGCTGCTGGCGTACGGCGCGAGCGCGGTGGGCACGATCGCGACCGCCATCAGCAGCATCGCCGTCTTGCGCGCGCGGTTCACGGTCCAGCCGCGTTTGAGCAGACGACTCGACAGCCACCCGCCACCGATGGACCCGACATCGGCGATGACATACACCGTAATAAGAGGAAGCGCGACCTGCGCGAGCTTGATGCCGTAGGTCCGGTCCAGGAATTTCGGGAGCCAGTACAGATAGAACCACCACACGGGATCGGCGAGGAATTTGCCGGCGACGATGGCCCAGGTCTGACGGAGGCGGAGGAGCTGCAGCCAGGATCCCCGGGGCGTGGCCCCGGGGCTCGCTACCCTGGCTTCTTCTGGGCTGCGATACAACGCGAGCCACAAAAACAACCACAAGAATCCGAGCGAGGGACCCCGTCACGACAAACGCCCAACGCCAGCCCCAGTTCAGCGCGATGAACGGAACGATGAGCGGCGTGAGGATCGCGCCGGTGTTGGTGCCGGCGTTGAAGATGCCGGTGGCGAGGGCGCGCTCCTCTTTGGGGAACCATTGGCCCACGCTCTTGATGGCGCCGGGAAAGTTGGCTGACTCGCCGAGGCCGAGCAGCGCGCGCGCGGCTGCGAAGGCCGCGGTGGTGCGGGCGAGCGCATGGCCGATCGCCGCGAGACTCCACACCACGACCGCCGTGGCAAAGCCGCGGCGCACACCCACGCGGTCGAGCCACCATCCCGCGATCAGGAAGCCGAATGCGTACACCGCCGTGAACGAGAAGACCACCCACGCGTACTGCAACTCTGACCAGACGAGCTCGCGCTGCAAGGTGGGCGCGAGGATGCTCAGGACCTGGCGGTCCATGTAGTTGATGGTGGTGACCGCGAACAGGAGCGCGCAGATGGTCCAGCGGTAGCGGGGGCGCATATCTCAGGGATAGAATATGGAAGGCAATGATCACGCGACGCGAGTTCCTACAAGCCTCGGCCGCCGTCGTCGCGGCCCGATACACCCCGATGCTGGGCCGGGAGGCGCGACTGCCGCTCGGGTTCTCGACGCTCGGCTGCCCAGCGTGGACGTGGTCCCAGATTCTGGACTTCGCCGCCGGGCACGGATTTCGAGCCGTCGAGCTCCGGGGCATTCTGACCAACATGGACCTCACGAAGGTCCCGGAGCTGGCGCCTGAGCGACTGGCAGGGGTGAAGCGACAGCTCGCGGCGCACAGCCTCACCGTCTCGTGCCTCGGCGCCTCGGCCCAGATGCACGAGATGGACCCAGTCAAGAACGCCGCGCAGCTCGACGAGGGGCGCCGCTTCATCGACTTGGCCCAGGCGCTGGGCGCCCCCTACGTGCGCGTCTTCGGCAACAACTACGTGGAGGGCGTGCCCCGGGCGGAGATGCTGGAGCATATCGCCGGCGGACTCCGGACGCTGGGCGATTACGCGCGCGGCAGGAACGTCACGGTGGCCATCGAATCTCACGGTGACTTCACGGACTCGCCGTCACTGCTCGAGCTCCTCGAGAAGGCGGACTCACCGAACGTGGCGCTCGTCTGGGACGCGCACCACACCTTCGTTTCCGGCAAGGAAGAACCGGAGGACACCGTGCGCCAACTCGGGCGCTACATCCGGCATACGCATCTCAAGGACTCCGTGCCCGTCGGCAGCGATCGTCGCTACGTGCTCACGGGCACGGGCCAGGTGCCGGTGCAGCGACAGATCGAGGCGCTCGTGAAGATCGCCTACCGCGGCTTTTACAGCTTCGAGTGGGAGAAGCGCTGGCACCCGGAGATCGAGGAGCCGGAGGTCGCGTTCGCGCAGTTCGCGGATGTGGCAGCCGGGTATCTGCGCGCGGCAGGCGTCCGCTAGTCGCCGGAGCCGAGGCCTTCCCACAGCCCCTGCAAGTACATCGCGCCCAGGGCGCGATCGTACAAGCCGTATCCAGGCCGCCCTCGCTCGCCCCAGATCATGCGACCGTGATCGGGACGCATCGGACCGCTGAACCCTGTGTTGCGCAGCGCGCGTAGTACGTCACCGAGGTCGACCCCGCCGCACGCCGAGGGATGCGGCGTCTCGTGGAACTGGCGCTCGCCCGTAATGCGCACGTTGCGGCAGTGAGCGAAATGGATACGGCCGAGCGATCCGAGCCGGCGCACCATGGCCGGGAGGTCGTTGTCGGGCCGCGCGCCGAGCGAGCCGGTGCAGAACGTCACCCCGTTAGCGGGGCTGTCCACCAACCCGACCAACCGCTCCAGATCGGCGCCGCGGCAAATGATCCGCGGCAGTCCGAAGATGGGCCAGGGCGGATCATCGGGGTGGATCGCCATGCGGACGCCCGCCGCCGCCGCCACCGGGACGACCCGCTCGAGGAAGTAGGCGAGGTGATCCCACAGCCGTTCGGCGTCCACGTCGCGGTAGGCGGCGAGCAGCCCCTGCAGCTCGCCGGCCCCGTAGGCCGCCGCCCACCCGGGCAGGTCGCCCGTGCCCCGCGCGAGATCCACGCGCCCGAGGGCGCGGTCGTCGTAGGCGAGCGCCGTGGAGCCGTCAGGGAGCGGCATGGCGAGATCGGTGCGCATCCAATCGAACACCGGCATGAAGTTGTAGCACAGCACCGGCATGCCCAGCTCGCCCATCACGCGCACGCTGTCGCAGTAGTTCGCGATGAGCCGGTCGCGCGTGGGCCGACCGAGCTTGATGTCCTCGTGCACGGGGATGCTCTCGACGACCGCGAGTCGCAACCCGGCAGCGTCGATCTCGGCGCCGAGCCGGTCGAGCTGCGCTCGGGGCCACGCGTTCCCCACCGGCACGTCATAGAGTGCGCTCACCACACCGTGGACACCGGGGATCTGCCGGATATGCGCGAGGGAAATACGTCATGAACATTGGCGCACCAGTCGCTCGACGTCCGCGGTCGTGGCGCGACCAAAATCTCCCGGCACGGCGAGCTTCAAGGCGCCGGCCGCGACCGCGAATTCGAGGGCGGCGGCCGGCGCCTGCTTCGCGAGCAGCGCGGTGATCAAGCCCGCCGTGAAGCTGTCGCCTCCACCGACGCGGTCCACGACCTGGACGACGTGCCGCCGACTGTGCATCAGCGCGTGCGTCGTGGCATCGTACAGCCCGGCACTCCAGGCGTGTTCGCGGGCACCCAGGATCTCTCGCTGCGTGATCGCGACGAGTCGGCAGCCGTACCGCTCCGCGAGGCGCTGCCCGAGAGCGTCGCCGTCCGCCTCGACGCGCAATAATGCGCGGACGGCTTCGCGGTTCCCGATCAGCACCTCCGCCGCTCGTGCCAGCGGCTCGATGAGACTACGCGGATCCCGGCTACGCCATAACGCCTCGCGGTAGTTCAAGTCCAGACTCACCGGTACGTCGTTGGCGCGCGCGGACGCGATCGCCGTCGCGAGCGCCGCGGCCGGGCTATCGCCCAGGGCCGGCGTAATCCCCGTCGAATGAAACCAGTCGGCGCCCGCCAGCACCCGCGTCCAGTCGATCTCCTGCGGATCGATCTGCGCCAGCGCGGAACCGGCGCGGTCGTACACGACTCGCATGGCACGCAGGTCGGTGCCCGGCTCGACGAAGTAGAGTCCCATCCGGGGACCGCCGCGCAGGATCCATTCGGTCCCGACGCCCTCGCGCTGCAGCACCGCGAGCGCCGCGTCGCCAAGCGGGTTCTCGGGCAGGCGCGTGACGTAGTCGGCCCGCAGGCCGAGGTGACTCAGCGCCACTGCGACGTTCGCCTCCGCCCCGCCAAAGAACGTGTGCAGCGCGGGAGACTCGAGCAGTCGCTCTTCGGCCGGCGGGCTGAGCCGAAGCAGCATCTCGCCGAAGGTGACCACGCGCGGCCGGCTCCTCACGGGCGCGCTCCCGCGACGCTGTCGACGAGCGCGCGGGCGCGCGCGGTGAGCTCGCCCCACCGCGCCTGTCGCACGAGGGCTGCGTTTAGCAGCGCGCTGCCCACGCTGATCGCCGCCGCTCCGGCCCGAATCCACTCGACCGCGTTCTCGAGCGCGACGCCGCCGGAGGGCACGACGCGCAGAAATGGCAATGGCGCCAGGACCTCCCGAAGGTAGCGAGGGCCTCCGGTGGAGGCGGGAAACAGCTTCACCGCCGGCGCTCCCGCGCGCCACGCCTCGAGCAGCTCGGTGGGCGTGAATGCTCCGGGAATGCAGGTGACTCCCTGGTCGCGACAGACGCGCACGACGTCCCGGTCGAGCGTCGGGCTCACGACGAAGCGCGCCCCCGCGGCAATGACGCTGCGGGCCGCCTTCTCGTCGATCACGGTGCCCGCGCCGACGACTGCGCCGCCGCCGTGGGAGGCGAGCTCGGTGATCGCCTCGAGGGCGCCGGGAGTCGTGAGGGTGATCTCCACGGCGGTCACGCCGCCGGCCGCGAGCGCGGCCGTCGCCGCGCGGAGGCCCGTCGCATCCGGCAGCCGCACGACGGCGATGATACCGCTCGGGACCCACGGCTCAGGCATGCGCGAGCGCCCCCTCCACACC
>WNFL01063120.1_pt1 | contig 20360 bp, 20 predicted proteins | sample 5400361 | NCBI WGS metagenome assembly WNFL01 (sample SAMN13153351, study PRJNA577476) | soil metagenome | isolation source: 40 cm soil on Douglas fir-dominated hillslope | place: USA:California | collected 2013-09-17
CCTGACGGTGAACGACACGACGGTCGACGGCGCGCCCGCCATGGAACTGAAGCTGACGCCGCAGCAAATCAAGGAACGCCAGGATTACGCGGTTCAACAAAACATCGTCATTCTGCGCAACCGCCTCAATAGTCCGGAGCTCGCGGTGTCCGAGCCGCAAGTCGCCCGCCGGGGCGTGGACCGCATCGCCATCCAATTGCCCGGCCTGCAGAACTCGGCCGAGGTGAAGAAGATCCTCGGCAAGACGGCGACCTTGGAATTCCGCATGGTCGATGAGGCCAATAATCCGCTGGAAGCGGCCGGCACCGGACGCGTGCCCTTGGGCTCCAAGCTCTACTACACCCGCGACAAGCAGCCGGTGCTGCTGAAGCGCGAAGTGGTGGTCACCGGCGATCAGCTGACCGATGCGTCCTTCCAACCGAATACCCAGGACGGCGCGGCCGTGTCGGTGAGCCTGGATAGCCGGGGCGCGGCGAAGATGCTGAAGAATACGCAGGAGAATCTCGGCCATTTGATGGCGGTGGTGTTCATCGACCGCTCGCGCGAAAAGAATGCCGAAGGCGTGGTCGTCGACCGCACCACCGAAGAAGTCATCAACCGCGCGACCATCCGCGGCGTGTTCAGCAATAACTTTCAGATCACCGGCGTCAATCCGATCGAAGGCCGGGAACTCGCGCTGCTGCTGCGCGCAGGCGGATTGGCGGCGCCGCTGTCGCCGGTCGAGGAGCGCGCCGTCGGCCCGAGCCTCGGTCAGGACAACATCGACAAGGGCGTGAACGCCATGGTGTTCGGCATGCTGGCCGCGTTCGTGTTCATGGCGGTCTATTACAAGGTATTCGGTCTGATAGCGGACCTGACCCTCGCGGCCAACGTGGTGATGCTCACCGCCCTGCTGTCGCTGCTCGGCGCGGCGTTGACCTTGCCGGGAATCGCGGCGGTGGTCTTGACCGTCGGCATGGCGGTCGATGCCAACATTCTGATTTACGAACGCATTCGCGAGGAATTGCGCAACGGCGTCTCGCCGCGTGCGGCGATCACCGCCGGATTCGACCGCGCGTTCTCGGCCATCGCCGACTCCAACGTGACCGCGTTCATCGCGGGATTGGTGCTGTGGCTGTTCGGCGCCGGCGCAGTGCGCGGCTTCGCGGTGGTGCTGATGCTCGGAATCGCCACTTCGGTGTTCACATCGGTGATGGGCAGCCATGCACTGGTGCAACTCATTTACGGCGGAAAACGCAAGCTCGAACGCTTGTCGATCTAGGCAACGGTTCGATCCGAGGATCTCAGGATATGGAATTTTTTCACAAGGTAACGCGTTTCCCGTTCATGCAGACCCGCAAGGTGTGGTACGGGCTGTCGGCGGTTTTGATCGTGGCGTCGATCGGACTGGTGGCGGTGCGCGGATTGAATCTCGGCGTGGATTTCACCGGCGGCGTGACCGTCGAAACCAATTTCCCTCAGGCGCCGAACATCGAATCGCTGCGCACGGCCTTGGCCAAGGCGGGGGTGGCGAATGCGCAGGTCCAGGCGTTCGGCAGCTCGCGGGACATTCTGGTTCGCTTGCCGCCCGACCCGAATGTCAAAGGCGATCAGATCGGTGCGCACATCCTGGAGATCTTCGGCACGGTGGCGAGCGGCGTCAAACTGCAGAGCACGGAGGTGGTCGGTCCGCAGGTGGGGCAGGAACTGTTCGTCAAGGGAGGCTGGGCCCTGTTCGCCACCTTGGTGTTGATCCTGATCTATGTGCTGTTCCGCTTCACGCTAAAGCTCGCGTGCGGGGCGATCTTGGCGGTGTTGCACGACCCGATCTGCGTGGTGGGATTTTTCGCGCTCACCCAGATGACCTTTGATTTGACGGCCATCGCGGCGATCCTGGCGGTGATCGGTTATTCGCTGAACGACACCGTGATCGTTTTCGACCGCATACGCGAGCGCGCCCGCACCGCCCGCAAACTCAGCGTCGCCCAAGTCATCGACGAATCCATCAATCAGACGCTGTCGCGAACGTTGATGACCAAGTTGGTGACCTTGCTGGTGGTTCTCGCCCTGCTGTTCTTCGGCGGCGAAACGCTGCACGCGTTTTCCGCGGCGCTGGTGATCGGCATTCTGGCCGGCACCTATTCGTCGATTTATATTTCCGCGGCGCTGGCCCTGGACTTTGGGCTGCGCACCGACGATCTATTGGAGCGCAAGCTGACGAAGCCCGAAGAAGTCGACGGCTTGCCCTAGCGGCGGCACGCTCGGCGGCGCGGCACGGCCGGCGCGTCGGCGCGGCTCGCCGCAAAAGGTGCCGTACGGGGCGGCCCGGCTTGCCCTCGGCGGGTCCGATCAATAGAGTGACTCCATGGAACTGCTCTCCGACCCGCAGGTATGGCTGTCGTTCCTGACGCTGGCGGTGCTCGAAATCGTCCTCGGGATAGACAACGTCATCTTCCTTTCGATTCTGGTCGATCGGCTGCCGCGCGAGCGCCGCCGGAGCGCGCGATTCCTGGGCTTGAGCTTCGCCATGCTGACGCGCATCGCTCTTCTTTTTTCGATCACCTGGCTGGCTACCTTGCGGGCCACGCTGTTCACCGTGCTGGGCAACGAGATTTCCGGCCGCGATCTGATTTTGTTCAGCGGCGGTCTGTTCTTGATCGTGAAGAGCCCCATGGAAATTCGCGACATGCTGAGCGGCAAGGAGGCAAACCGCAAACCGGGGGCGCTGGACGGTTTTTGGCTGATCATTCTGCAGATCGGCGTCATCGACATCGTGTTTTCACTGGATTCGGTGTTCACGGCGGTCGGGTTGTCCAAGCACATCGAGGTCATGATCGCCGCCATCGTCGCGTCGGTGCTGGTGATGATGATGGTCTCCGCGGCGGTCAGCGGCTTCATCGAGCGGTACCCGACCATCAAGGTCTTGGCGCTGGCGTCCCTGGTATTGGTGGGAGCGGCGTTGATCGCACAGTCCTTGGATTTCGAAATTCCGAACGGCTATTTGTATTTTGCGATGGCTTTCTCGGCCGCGGTCGAATGGGTCAACATACGCCTGCGACGGCGCATGAAGGCCTGAACGCGCTGCGCCGAGGCTCAGCGTTGTTCGGCGAGTTGGCTGTGACTGAGTGAGTAAGCGAAGTAGATCGCCAGTCCGCATGCGGACCAGATGAAGAAGGCCTCCCAGGTGATCGCCGGCAAGCCCGCCATGAGGAAGGCGCAGAAGCCCATGCCCAGCAGCGGCACCAGCGGCACCCACGGCGTGCGGAACGGGCGCTTGAGTTCAGGACGGGTCTTGCGCAGTACGATGACGCTGGCGCAAACCATGAAGAAGGCGGCGAGCGTGCCCAGATTGACCAGCTGCGCCACTTTACCGATGGGCGACAGGCCGGCGATCAGCGCGATGGCCACACCGGAACCCAAGATCAGCCGCACCGGCGTCTGCGTTTTCGGATTGACCTTGGCCATGGGCTTGGGCAGTAGGCCGTCGCGCGACATCGCCAGCACCACGCGGGTCAGGCCGAAGTAGAGCACCAGCATCACGGTGGTGATGCCGGCCAGGGCGCCGATCGAGATCAACGCCTCGGCCCAGCCGATGCCAAGCTGCTTGAGTGCATCGGCGATGGGCGCCTTGACGTCGATCTGGTCGTAATGCACCACCCCGGTGAGGATGCCGGAAACGATGATGTAGAGGACGGTGCAGATCACCAGCGAGGCGATGATGCCGATCGGCAGGTTGCGTTGGGGTTTGATCGTCTCCTCGGCCGCGGTGGAAACCGCGTCGAAGCCGATGTAGGCAAAGAAAATCAGCGAGGCGCCGGTGAGGACGCCGCCGAGGCCGAAGTGCGACTGGCCATTGGCGTCGGTGACCTGCGCAGGGATGAAGGGATGCCAATTGCCCGGCTTGACGTGGGGCGCGGCGACGAGGATGAAAATGACGACGGCGGCGAGCTTGACCATCACCATGACCGTGTTGAAACGGGCCGATTCGCGCACGCCGATCGACAGCAGCACCGACAGGAGCAGCACGATGACCATGGCCGGCACATTGGCGATGCCGCCGTCGAGCGGGGCGTTGGTGAGCGCGTGCGGCAGATGCAGGCCGAGCAGTTCCAGGATCTTGCCGAAGTAGCCGGACCAGCCGATGGCCACGGTGGAGGTGGCGATGGCATATTCCAGGATCAGGTCCCAGCCGATGATCCAGGCGATCAGTTCGCCGATGCCGGAATAGGCATAGCCATAAGCGCTGCCGGCGCCGCCGATGGCGCCCGCGAGTTCGGCATAGGACAGCGCGGCGAAGGCGCAGGCGGTGCCGGACAGAATGAACGACAGCACGATCGCCGGGCCGGAATGCTGAGCCGCGACCACGCCCGTGAGCACGAAGATGCCCGTGCCGATGATGCAGCCGATCGTCGATCGGTTTGGTGCGGAACAGACTCATGCGTTCTCCCTTGGAATTCCGGTGAATTGCAGGTTCGAGCCCTGCTCGATGCGGGAGTATGCCTGTTGCGGGACCCGCGCGCCTAGCCGGGCGGATTTTGCGCGGCCTGGTTCACACGCTGATGGGCGCGCTTTTTCTGCGCCCTAGGTGCGCAATGCCGCCGGGGTGAGGGGACCGAGCGCCTCGAGCAAGGCCTCGTACACCTTCGGATTTCCGGCGATGACATTGGGACCCAGTGCGTATTCCAAGCCCGCGGGCGTGCCGACGCGGCCGCCGGCCTCCTGAATCAGCAGTGTCCCCGCGGCGGTGTCCCAGGGGGACAGGCCGAATTCCCAAAAGCCGTCGATGCGTCCGGCCGCCACATAGGCGAGATCCAGCGACGCCGCGCCCGGCCGGCGCACACCGGCGGCGGCGGACATAATCACCTTGAGCATGGCGAGATACTCGTCGACATGGGCGCCGGCGCGAAATGGAAAACCGGTGCCGATCAAGGCGCCTTCGAGCGTCCGCTGCGTGCTCACCCGGATTTTCTTGCCTTCGAGCTGCGCGCCGTCGCCGCGCGAGGCGGTGAAGAATTCTTGACGCATGGGATCGTATACGACGGCGTGCTGCAGGCGGCCCTTGTGCTCGAGCGCGATCGACACCGCGAAGGTCGGAAACCCATGCAGGAAATTCGTGGTTCCATCCAACGGATCGATGATCCAAACGAACTCGCTCTCGCCGGAGCGGCCGCCTTCCTCGGCGAGAAACGCGTGCTGCGGGTGGCTGCGGCGAATGGTGGCGATGATGTCGGCTTCGGCCTTGCGGTCGATGTCGGTGACGAAATCGTTGCGCCCCTTGCTGTCGATTTTCAAGGAATCGAGGCGCGAAAGGCTGCGCACGATCAAATCGCCGGCACGCCGGGCGGCACGCATGCCGATATTGAGCAGTGGTTGCATGATGGGGCGCTAGAATAACAGAGCATGACAGCCCTGGTTCGCATCGTCCTCATCGATCCCAGCCATCCCGGAAATATCGGGTCGGTGGCGCGCGCCATGAAGAACATGGCCGTCGCGGATCTGGTGCTGGTGCGGCCGCGGTCGTTCCCGCATGCGGAAGCCAATGCGCTGGCGGCCGGGGCCGACGATATTCTGGCCGGTGCGCGCATCGTCGGCACCGTTGCCGAAGCGATCAGCGACTGCGCGTTCATCGCTGGCACGACATCGCGCCCGCGTTCGTACTATTGGGAATTCACGACACCGCGCGACGTCGCCGGCCGTATCGTGGCGCTGCCCGAGGAGAATCGCGCGGCGCTGTTGTTCGGTTCGGAGCGCTACGGTCTCGCCACCGAGGACTTGAACCATTGCAATGTGCTGGTGCGCATTCCCGCCAACCCCGAGTATTGCTCGCTGAATCTGGCCATGTCGGTGCAGCTCTTGGCCTACGAGATTTTCATGTCGCGCGAGCAGCCGCATTCGCATACCCAGCTGGAATTGCCCCTGGCTCCGTCAGGCGATGTCGAGCATTTCTACGCGCACCTGCACCAGGTCCTCAACGAAATCGATTTCGACGACCGTACCGGGCACCTGATGGAGCGCCTGCGCCGATTGTTCAATCGCGCTCAGCTCGACCGCAACGAGCTCAACATCCTGCGCGGCATTCTGAGCGCCGTGCAGGGCCGGCGGGGGCAGTCGGCGCAGCGGCCGCGCGAATGACCAGACCCGTGTACCTGGACCATGCGGCGACGACTCCCGTCGATCCCCGGGTGGCGGCGGCGATGGCGCAGTGCTTGACGGTCGAGGGTGAATTCGGAAATCCGGCGTCGGCGAGCCATGCTTACGGCGATGCCGCCGGCGCGCTGGTCGAGACCGCGCGTGCGCAGGTCGCCACCTGCGTGGGCGCCGCGCCGGCGGAGGTCGTTTGGACGTCGGGCGCCACCGAAGCCAATAATCTGGCGATTTTCGGCGTCGCCCAGTACTACCGCGCGCACGGCCGGCATATCGTCACGGCCCGAACGGAACACAAGGCGGTGCTGGATCCCTGCCGCGAACTCGAACGGCGCGGATGGCGGGTCACGCGCCTGGCGCCGGACAGCGCGGGGGTGATCCATCCCGGCCAGGTCGCCGAAGCGCTGCAGGCGGACACCGTGCTGGTGTCCATCATGCACGTGAATAACGAGATCGGCGTCATCCAGGATATTGCAGCCATCGGCGCGGCCTGTGCGCAGCATGGACTTGCGCGGCTGCACGTGGATGCGGCGCAGAGCGTCGGCAAAACCGCCGTCGATTTTGCGCAGTTCGGCGCGGACTTGATGTCGCTGTCGGCGCACAAAGTGTACGGTCCCAAAGGAGTCGGCGCGCTGTTGGTGTCGCGGGGCGTCGGGCGTGAGCAGCGCGGCGTCGGGCGTGAGCGGCGCGCGCCCGTGCAACTGACGGCGTTGCAATTCGGCGGCGGACAGGAACTGGGCTTCCGGGCCGGCACGGTGGCGACCCACCAAGTGGTCGGCATGGGGTTGGCGTTCGAGTTGGCGCGCACGGCGCCGCCATCGGAAGCCGAACGAATCGCGGCATTGCGGGAGCGTCTATGGAGGGGCTTGGCATCGCTCGGCGGTATATTTCGCAACGGCGACGCCCAGCGCTCGGTGCCGCACGTGCTCAACGCGTCATTCGAGGGAGTCGAAGGCGAGAGTCTGCTCGCCGCGGTGCGCGGGCGCCTGGCGGTCTCGACCGGCTCCGCTTGCACCTCGGCACTGCAGGAACCCTCCTATGTGTTGCGCGCCTTGGGCCGGGACGACGTGTTGAGCGAAAGCAGCCTGCGGTTCGGGCTGGGCCGGAGCACCACCGAGAACGATATCGACACGGCAGTTGCGGTCGTCGGCGAGGCGGTATCGCGCTTACGAAAGATCAGCGGCGCATGAAGTACAGCGAACTCACCCTGCACTACTTCCAGACTGCTCCCGCCACGGGGGTCCTCACCGGTCCCGATGTATACCGCGGCGCCGCCGGCAATCGCGCGCACGGGACCTGGGTGCAGTTCGACCTGCAGGTCAGCGGGGGCATCATTCACGCGGCGCGATTTTTGGCCTTTGCCTGCCCGCACACCCTCGCCGCGTCGGCTTGGGTGGCCGAGCACGCCGGCGGGCCCCTTTCCCGGCCTGAGCTACCCGGGGGCGTGCAGGACCTGAGCGAGCGCTTTGCGGTGCCGCCGGAGAAGCGGGGTCGGCTATTGATCGTCGAAGACGCATGGGTTGCGGCGGCGACTAGTGCGCTGCAGCGTTAGCGTCCATTGGCAGCGGGCAGCGGGCAGCGGGCAGCGGCGCTACCGCCATTGAGGACCCGTCTAGGCGCCCCCATATTGCAACTAGCGTTTCGTGCCTTGCAGGCATGAGCTTATAGGAAAAAAACGCGCCCTGGTTCCGTGCGCAGGGGTCATCGGCGTGTTATGTATAGCGCAACGGCCGGAGCTCGGCCGTAGCTTGAGAGGGCAGCGCGGTATGGCGATATTGTTGACGGAATCGGCAGCTGATCGGGTTCGATCTCACTTGGCGCAACGCGGAGCCGGTCTGGGCTTGCGCGTCGGCATCAAGAAGACCGGCTGCTCGGGATTCGCGTATGTCGTGAATTATGCTGATGAAATCCACCCCGAAGACGCGGTTTTCGAGGCGCGCGGCGTGAAAGTCGTGGTCGATCCCACGAGCTTGCCGTTGATCGACGGAACCCTGGTGGATTTTGTCAAACAAGGCTTGAACGAGGCCTTCAAATTCCAAAACCCAAAGGCCAAGGGCGAATGCGGCTGCGGCGAGAGTTTTAACGTCTAGTTCGGGCGCTGCGCGCCGAATTTAACGGGGTCGAAGCGACCCCGTCCGTTAGGTGCTCGCTACGCGAGCTAAAAGGGACAAGAGCCCTGCGGCCAGGGTCAGGTTTTTCCAAGTAATACAGGGACTTCGGTTGTCGCCCTGATTGCTTGGCCGCGCCCGCTCCAGTAGACTTCGCGGTCTTTGTCGGCCCCTCCAGGGTCGGATTTCCTTTTTTCCACCCGAGGTCATCATGCCAATCGAGCGTACCCTTTCCATCGTCAAGCCGGACGGCGTGGGCCGTAACCTGATCGGCGATGTCTATCGTCGATTTGAACAGGCGGGCTTGCGAGTGGTGGCGGCGCGCATGATGCGGCTCTCGCAGGCGGAAGCTGAAGGCTTCTACGCGGTGCACCGCGAGCGTCCGTTCTTCAAGGATCTGGTGCGCTTCATGACCTCGGGTCCGGTGATGGTGCAGGTCCTCGAAGGCGAGGGCGCGATCGCAAAGAATCGCGAGGTCATGGGAGCCACCGATCCGAAGAAGGCGGCCAAAGGCACGATCCGCGCGGATCTTGCCACCAGCATCGACGAAAACATCGTCCATGGTTCGGATGCGCCGGATACTGCGGCGCGGGAGATCAGCTACTTCTTCCGCGAAATTGAGCTCTGCCCGCGTACGCGCTAGCGTAGGGCGAGGAAAAAGGAGACAGCTTTGGCCGGCGAACGCGTGAATTTACTTGGGCTTCCGCGCGCGGAACTCGAGGCGTTCGTTGCGACGCGTCTCGGCGCCAAGCCGTTTCGCGCCCGCCAGCTGATGAAGTGGATCTATCGGCGCGGCGCGGCGGATTTCGCGTCGATGACCGATCTTGCGCAGGACTTTCGTTCGCAGTTGAGCGAGGTCGCCCGGATCGCAGTTCCGGAAATCGTCGCCGAGCAGGTGTCGAACGACGGCACGCGCAAATGGATGCTGCGCATGGACGAGGTGCAGGGAATCGAGACGGTCTACATACCGGAGCCGGATCGGGGTACGTTGTGCATCTCGAGCCAGGTGGGCTGCGCCATGGATTGTTCTTTTTGCTCGACCGCGCAGCAGGGGTTCAATCGCAACTTGAGCGTCGCCGAGATCGTCGGACAGGTGTGGCTGGCCCATCGTGAATTGGCCGAAGCGCGCATCACGAACATCGTGTTCATGGGCATGGGCGAACCGCTCGCCAATTACCGCAATGTCGTCCCGGCCATGCGCACATTTCTCGACGATTTGGGGTACGACTTGTCGCGCCGCCGGGTGACGCTCAGCACCTCGGGGTTGGTTCCGCAGATCTACAAGTTGGCGGAGGAATGCAACGTCGCGCTGGCGGTGTCGCTGCATGCGCCGAACGATGAATTGCGCAACGAACTCGTGCCCATCAACCGCAAACATCCGATCGCCGAATTGCTGGCGGCCTGCTGGCATTACATCGACATGCAAAACGGCCGCAGCGTCACTTTCGAGTACGTCATGCTGGACGGCGTGAACGACAAACCCGAGCACGCGCGGCAGCTTGCAAAGCTCCTCCAAGGGCGCCCGGCCAAGCTCAATTTGATTCCCTTCAACATGTTTCCCGGTACGCGCTATCGCCGCTCGCCCGCGGCCGCCATCTTGAAGTTCCGGGACATTCTCAATGATAAGGGCGTCATCGCCACGATTCGCCGGACGCGGGGCGACGACATCGACGCGGCCTGCGGCCAATTGGCGGGCCGAGTCACGGACCGCACCTTGGTGCGGCTCGGCACCAAACTGACTCCTGTCTCACGCGCCCCGGCGGAAATTCGATGAGATCCACCTCGGTGAAGATGCTCGCTGTCATTCTCGGCGCCTGTTTGGCGGCCTGTTCGCACAATTCGGACTTCAAGAAAGCATCGCCCGCGGTGACGGCGAACACCAATATGCAGCTTGCGATCGAATACATGAAGCTCGGCAGATTGGCGGCGTCGCGGGATTTCATGGAGCGCGCGCTCAGTCAGGATCCGGGAAACCCCAACGTACAAATGACGGCGGGCCTCGTCTACGAGCGGCTGAACGACATGCCGAAGGCAGAACGCGCCTATTCGACCGGGTACCGCGAGGGCAAGGGCGACCCCAATATTCAAAACACCTACGCCGGATTTCTATGCCGTACCGGCAAGGCGGTCGCGGGGGAGAAACTATTCACCGAGGTCGCGCGCAATCCGCTCTATCAAACTCCGGAAGTGGCGTGGGTCAATGCCGGGGTTTGCGTGCGGGGGACGGGCGATGTGGTCGACGCCGAGCGGTATTTCAACCGGGCGTTGACGATCCACCCGAATCTGCCCGAGGCCATGCTGCAATTGGGGAATATCGCGTTCGATCGGGGCGATACCGCGCAGGCGCGCGATATCGTGCAGCGCTATCTGGCGGTGAATCAGCCGACGTCGGAAGTGCTCTGGCTGGGGGTTCGCGCGGAACGCAAGCTGGGCGATGCGACCGCGGCGGCGGCTTATGCGCGGCGCGTACAGACGGAATTTCCCGATTCGGAGCAGGCGCAAATGATGCGTTCCGGCGTCGATCGATGACCGAGGCCGGCACATCGGTCGGGGCCCGGCTGAGGGCCGAGCGAGAGCGTCGGGGCTTGAGCTCGCAAAAGGCCGCCGATGAGCTGCATCTCGACGGGTGGGTCATCGATGCGCTCGAGGCCGGCGATTACGAGCGCATCGGTCCGTCGGTCTACGCCAAGGGTCACCTCAAGAGATATGCGGCGTTGTTGGGCTTGCCCACCGCGGAAATCATGGCCGGTTACGACTCCCGTACGCAGGCACCGAGGGTGCCGGCCCCGCCGCCGCCGGCGGCCAGTGTGCACCTGCGCACCGATCCTCCCGCCGTGGCCAATTTGCCGTGGCCGTTGATCGCGGGTTCGGTCGCGGTCGTCCTGCTGGCCATCGGTGTGCTGTGGTGGAAGCCGTGGCACCAGCGCGGATCGGCCGCCCCCATCACCGGCGAGACCCTGGCGGCGAATCCAAGCGCAGCATCGGCCGACGGCGCAGCCGATTCAGCCGCCGAAGTCGCCTCGCCGGCGCCGCCATTGGCGTCGTCTCAGCTCGTGATGCCGGCGGCCGGAGCGGCCGCGGCGCCGACCCCGCGGGCCGCGCCGTCGCCGCCCCCCGACGCGATGGCCGGGATGGGCCGCGCTCACCTTCGTTTGAGCTTTTCCGCCGACTCGTGGGTGGACGTGCACGACGCGGCAGGCCGACGCGTGTTCGCGGGCAACGGCCGGGCCAATAGCGTGAAGACCATCGCAGGCATCGCGCCCATGCGCGTGTACTTGGGCTTCGCGAGCGGCGTGCAACTCGAGATCAACAACCGGGCGGTCGCAATCGGGCCGCAATTCATGGCCGGCGACGTGGCGCGCTTCGAGGCCGGCGCCGACGGGGTCTTGCGCCGCGATTCTCGCGGCACGGCGACCCCCGGCACGGCAACGCCCGACGTGGCGGCCGCCGCCGCGCGTCCGTCCGGCTGATCGGAGAGGGGTTCTTGACCAAGATTATCGAGCCCCTGCGCGGCGTACACGATGTGCTGCCGGCGCAAATAGCGGCCTGGCAACACCTGGAGCGCATCACGCGAGAGGTCTTCGCGGGCTATGGCTACGAAGAATTCCGCGTACCCGTGATCGAGCAGACGCAATTGTTCAAGCGCTCGATAGGCGATTTTACCGATATCGTCGAGAAAGAGATGTTCAGCTTCGTCGATCAGGGCGAGGACCACATCACGCTGCGCCCGGAAGCGACCGCAGGCATCGTCCGCGCGGTCATTTCGAACGGAATGCTGCGCGAGGGGCGTCTGCGCGTCTGGTGCATGGGTCCGATGTTCCGGCGCGAGCGGCCGCAGGCGGGACGCTACCGTCAATTTCATCAAATCGATGCGGAGGCATTCGGATTCGAAGGACCGGATGTCGACGCCGAAATCATTCTCCTGTCCGCGCGCTTGCTGCGCCGTCTTGGTCTCACGAGAACGAAACTACTGATCAATTCGCTGGGGACGCCGGCTTCGCGCGCCGCGTACCGCGGCGAGCTGACTGCCTATTTCAGCGGACACGAGGCCGCGCTCGACGAGGACAGCAAACGGCGTCTCAAGGGCAATCCGCTGCGAATACTCGACAGCAAGAACCCCGACGTGCAGCGCATCGTCGCGGGAGCGCCGCTGTTGCTCGATTCCCTCGATGCGGAGTCGCGGGCTCATTTCGAGTCGTTGTGCGCACACCTCCGCAGTGCCGGCATCGAGTATCATGTCGAACCGCGCCTGGTCCGCGGACTCGACTACTACACCCGAACGGTTTTTGAGTGGACGACGGACGCCCTCGGTTCGCAGAGCACCGTGTGTGCCGGGGGGCGCTACGATGGTTTGGTGGCGCAATTGGGGGGCGCCAGCACGCCCGGGATCGGCTGGGCCATGGGACAGGAGCGGATCGTCATGCTCCTCGAAAAGCAGGGTTTGAGCGCTGAGCGCGACCGGCCGCAAGTTTATTTGGTGCTGGCGGGGGGACGCATGGAGATCGCCGGTTTCCAACTGGCGGAGCGACTGCGCGACGCCTGGCCGCACCTGGCGTTGCAAATCAATCTCGGCGGCGGGAGTTTCAAGACGCAATTCAAGCGCGCGGACAAGAGCGGCGCGCAGTTTGCGATCATTCTGGGGGATGACGAAATGGCCCGGGGTGTGGTTGCGGTGAAGGCGCTGCGCCGGGAACTGGCGCAGGAGGAATGCCCCATCACCGAAATCAGTGAACGGTTGGGGGTCTTGTTGGGTCTCAAGGGCGGGTAGCGGAGAAGCCATGGCTGAAGAATATTTGACCGATGACGAACAATTGGAGGCTGTCAAGCACTTGATAGCGGAGTACGCGCCGTGGTTGATCGGCGGCGTGCTGGTGGGCGCTGCCGTGTTTTTCGGCATTCGGTACTTCCAGACTTACACCAACGAGCGGGCGTATCGGGCTGCGGCGGAGTTCGGCGCCTTGACAGCCGCGCTCCAGGGCAGCGATCACACCAAGTCACGGCAAATTGCCGACGCGCTCATCAAGGATTTCGGCAGCTCGCCCTATGCCGACCAGGCGCAACTGACGCTGGCGCGGCTCGACGTAGACGACGGGCAACTCGACAAGGCCGTCGCGCCTCTCACCCACGTCATGAACGACTCGAAGGACACGGAACTGCGGCAAATCGCCCGCCTGCGCCTGGCGCGAATCTTGATCGACCAGGGCAAGGCGGACGAAGCGATCAAGACGCTGGCCGAACCGATGCCGGCGGCCTTCTCGGCGCGTTGTCACGAGATACGCGGCGACGCGTATTTGGCGAAGAAAGATGTCCCGCACGCGGTCGCCGAATACCAGGCAGCGCTCGGGGCCGCCGATGCGTCCGGAATCAACGCCGCACTGCTGGAATTGAAGATCCAGGATCTCGGCGCGGTCGCGGCGCCGGTCGCGAAGGCCAACTCCGTCACTCCGAACGAGGCTAAACCCTGATGCGCTCATTGCTTCCGTTGGGCCTGGCGGCGCTGCTGATCGCGGCCGGTTGCAGCAAGGACAAAGACGTCGAGCCGCCGGCGACGTTGGTCAAGTTCCCGGCCACGCTGCCGGTGAAAAAACTTTGGAGCGAGGGCGTGGGCGGCGGCAAGAAGCAAATGGTGCTGCGCCTGGGGTTGGGCCCCGCGGTCGACAACGGCGTGGTGTTCGCAGCGTCGCACAAGGGCGAGGTGCTCGCCGCGTCGTTGGAAACGGGGCGCCACCTTTGGGTCAAGAATCTAAAAGTACCGATATCGGCGGGGCCGGGCGCGGGCGCGGGCTTGGTCGTGGTCGGCAGCAGCAAGGGTGTCGTCGTGACCTTGGACGGCGCCACCGGGCGCGAACTGTGGCGCTCGCGCGTGAATTCCGAACTGCTGTCCGCGCCCGCGATCGGCGAAAAAGTCGTCGTCATTCGTTCGGTCGACGGCCGGCTCCATGGACTCGACGCGCATACCGGCAAGGAACTGTGGTCGGTCGAGCAGCAGGTCCCGCGTTTGAGTCTGCGCGGCACGGCGACACCCATCATCGCCAAGGAAGTGGCGATCAGCGGTTTCGACAACGGTAAGGTGATGGCTGTGTCCCTCACGACAGGCGATACGGTTTGGGATTCGGCCTTGGCCTCGCCCCACGGCCGTACCGAGCTCGATCGGTTGGTCGATATCGACTCGGCGGTTCGCGTCGTGGGCGACAACGTGTTCGCCGCGGGCTTTCAAGGACGCACCGCGATGCTTGCGCTCGATTCGGGCCAAATCTGGTGGGGACACGACATGTCGAGCTATCGAGGCTTGGCGGTCGACGCCGACAATTTGTACGTGACGCAGTCCGACGGCATCGTGGTGGCGCTTCGCCAGCGCGACGGTTCCGAGTTGTGGCGCAATCAGAAATTGAAGCTGCGGCGATTGAGCACGCCGGTGTTGACGAGTACGGCGGTCGCGGTCGCCGACTTCCAGGGCTATATTCATTGGCTGGACAAGTCCACCGGCGAACTCGTCGCGAGGGAGCGTGTCGCGAAGGAGCGGATCACCAACTCGCCGGTGGTGGCCGGCGATACCGTCGTCGTGCTGACCGACAGGGGCAAGTTGGCCGCTTTCCGCGCAGCGCCCAGGGCCGCTGCCGCCGCCGCGCCTGCGCCGCGCGTGGCTGAGCCTGCGGCGCCCGCTGCCGCGGCCCCAACGCCGGCTGCGGCAGAGCCCGCGGCGCCGGCTGCGCCAGAACCTCCTGCCGCGGAGCCCGCGACGCCGGCTGCGCCAGAACCTCCTGCCGCGGAGCCCGCGACGCCTCCGCCGACGCCCTAGGCATCGTGCTTCCGGTAGTCGCATTGATCGGTCGACCGAATGTAGGCAAATCGACCTTGTTCAATGCCATGACCGGCACCCGCGACGCTTTGGTTGCCGATCTGCCGGGGCTTACGCGCGACCGGCAATACGGGTTCGCGCGGCGCACCGAGGTTCCGTGCATCGTCGTGGACACCGGCGGCCTGGTTGAAAACGCCGACGTGATCGAAAGTTTGATGATCGCGCAAACCGAGCGCGCGATCAGCGAGGCGGATCGGCTCATCGTACTGGTGGACGGTCGTGCGGGCGTTACGCCGCAAGATCAATTCGTGGCGCAGCTGGCGCGCCGCAGCGGCAAACCGCTGTTCTTGGCGGTCAACAAGACCGAAGGATTCGACCCCGACGTTGCCGTGGCCGATTTCCATCAGCTAGGATTGGGCGAGCCGCATCCGATCGCGGCCGCACACGACCAAGGCGTGATTTCGCTGCTCGAGGCGGCGCTCGCCGGGTTGACGCCGGACCCGCAGGACGGTCCTGAAACGACCGGCATCAAAGTGGCCGTCATCGGCCGCCCGAATGTCGGCAAGAGTACCTTGATCAACCGGCTGCTCGGCGAGAATCGCATGGTGGCGTTCGACCAGCCCGGCACCACGCGCGATGCCGTGCTGGTGCCGTTCGAACGCGATGGTGAGCGCTACACGCTGATCGACACCGCAGGTCTCAGGCGCCGCTCGCGAGTCGAAGAGGCGGTCGAGAAATTCAGCGTCATCAAGACTTTGCAGGCGATCGAGACCGCTCACGTGGTCGTCTTGGTGATGGACGCGCACGACAATGTCGCCGAACAAGATGCGAGTCTGTTGGGCACTGTCATAGAACAAGGCCGCGCCGTGGTGCTCGCCGTCAACAAATGGGACAACATTCCCACGGAACAGCGCGACCTGATTCGCCAGCAAATCGAACAGCGCCTGCAATTCGCCGATTTTGCGCCGCTGCATTTCATTTCGGCGCGCCACGGCAGCGGCGTCGGCGAACTATTCGCCGCCGTGCGCAAGGTGTATGCCGCCGCCACCCGCGACATGAGCACCCCGGAATTGACGCGGGTGCTCGAAGCGGCGATCGAAAGCCATCAACCGCCGCTGGTCAGCGGCCGCCGCATCAAGCTGCGTTACGCCCATCAGGGCGGCCGCAATCCGCCCATCGTCGTCATCCACGGCAATCAGACCGATCACGTGCCGGATGCCTACCGCCGTTATCTGGTCAATGTCTACCGCAAGGCGTTCGATTTGATGGGCACGCCGGTCCGCGTCGCGTTCCGCGGCGACGAGAACCCTTTCGCCGGCAAGCGAAATCCCCTGACGCCCCGTCAAGTGCGCAAGCGCAAGCGGCTCATTCAGCGCAACAAGCGCTAGGCGATTATTTGCTAGACTAAGCTCCAAGTCGGCGGGCGGCGTAATGGCGGGATGTCCTGTGCTGCAATTCACCAAAACCAAGGCCTTCCGCATTTCCGCGGTCCTCGCGTTGCTGATCGCGCTGTACGCGCTGGCAGGGTTCGTCCTGGCTCCCAGGATTCTGCGCTCCGCGCTGATGCAAGACATTCCCAAGACCGTGGATGCGACGCCGACGGTGGGTGAAATACGCATCAATCCCTTCCTGTTTCAACTCGAAATCAAGGATTTCTCGTTGGCTGCCCCCGGCGGGGAGAAACTGCTCGGCTTCGGACGATTGTTCGTCGATTTCGAGTTATCCTCGATCTGGCATCGCGCGTATTCGTTCGCCGGCATCGATATCGATGCACCCTTCGTGAATGCGATCGTGGCGCACGACGGAATTCTCAATCTCTCGCGCTTGAAGCCGAAAACGCCCCCGGCAAAACCGCAGGAGAAGACGCAGGCTGTACCGGCCGTCCGCATCGGTTCGTTCAACGTCAGACAGGGACTGGTGACGTACGAGGATCACAACCGGCCGACCGAGTTCGCGGCGCGGCTGGAACCGATCAATTTTGCATTGGTGAACTTCACGACCGGTGCCGAAGGCGGCCGATTCACCTTCACGGGGTCTTCGAAGCTCGGCGAGCGGGTGGAGTGGCACGGACACTTGTCCGTGCAGCCGATCGAATCGGACGGCGAGTTTCGAATCGACGGATTGCGCGTGCACACGATTTGGGAATATCTCGAGGACCGCCTGAATTTCGCGGTCAATTCGGGCACGATCGATGTCAACGCGACGTACAAGTTCTCGATGCGGGACGCCGTCGATCTGCAAGCGGCGGTATCCAAAATCGCGGTCAACGATCTTACCGTGAGGCCGAAGGGCGGCGACGACGATTGGGTTACGGTGCCGTCGCTGCTGGTGAGCGGAACCACGGTGGATCTCTCGAAACGGCAGGCTCACGCCGATTCCGTGGCGCTTTCCGGGGTCAAGCTGGTCACCTGGCTGGAGGCCGACGGATCGTTCAATTTGCTCAAACTGGCGCAGTCGCCGCCCGCGCCGCCCGCCGCCGCAGCCTCTGTGCCGCCGGCCACCACAGCCGCTGCGCCGCCGTCCTCCGCGACCCCGCCGTCCCCCGTCACCCCGCCTTGGAAATTCGACTTGCGCGAATTGTCGCTGCGGGAGACCAGCATTTCGGCGGAGGATCGCAGCACTTCGCCGGCGGTGAAAGTATTGTTGGCGCCGCTGTCGCTCAAGGTCGACGGTGTGAGTTTGGATCTCGCCAAGCCGGTGACCGTCGCCCTCGATACGCGCATCAACCGCACCGGCTCGTTGAACGTGAGCGGCGAGGTTACGCCCCAGCCGCTGTCCGCCAATGTGTCGTTGAAGCTGGACGGCGTCGACCTCGAGGCGGCTCAGCCGTACATCGCGCAGCACACTTCGATGACCTTGAGCAGCGGGCGCTTGAGCGGCGACGCCAAAGTGCGCTACGGCGCGAAGAAACCCGCACTCGAGTTCGCCGGCAATCTCAGCGTCGCGGGTCTGCACACCGTGGACAATGCGTTGCACGACGACTTCATCAATTGGGATCGCCTGGATGTGTCGGGGATCACCTTCCAACACGATCCCGATCGGCTCGACATCCAACAAGTGGTGGCGCGCAAGCTGTACGCGCGCGTCATTATCGAAGCGAGTGTTGGCCGGGCCCGGCGCGACCGTGGTTGCGGCACCTGCTCCCGGCGGCGCACCTGTGGCGGCGACGGCGCCGGCGCCGGTTCCCGCTACACCGCGCGGCAAGGCCGCGTCAGGCAAGGTTGCCTCGAGCAAGGCCGCCGGCAGCGCGCAGCCCACGGCCGCATCCGCGACGATGCCGATGACAGTCAAGAAAATAGTGTTGCACGCCGGGCAGGCCAACTTTGCGGACCTATCCGTGCAGCCGAATTTCGCCACCGGCATTCAGAGCATCGAGGGAACGGTGCTGGGCCTGTCTTCGAAGGAGAATTCTCGCGCGAAAGTGGATATACACGGTGCCGTGGATGCATTTTCTCCGGTGGACATTACCGGCGAAGTGAACGTGTTGAGCGCGGCTCTCTACACTGATTTGGCCTTGAATTTCCGCAACATGGAACTCAGTATTTTCAATCCTTATTCGGGGAAATTCGCCGGCTACAACATCACCAAGGGCAAGCTCACGACCGAGCTGCACTACAAGGTGGAAGGGCGCAAGCTCGACGCCCAACACCACATCACCGTGGATCAGCTTGAATTCGGCGACAAGACCGCGAGTAAGGACGCAGTATCTCTGCCGATCAAGTTGGCCGTGGCGCTGCTCAAAGACCGCCATGGCGTCATCAATCTGGATATTCCCGTGAGCGGTACGCTCGACGATCCGACATTCCGGCTGGGACCCATCATTTGGAAGGTCTTCGTCAACATTCTCGAGAAGGCGGTGACCGCACCGTTTGCCTTGCTCGGCGCCTTGTTCGGCGGAGGCCCGGATTTGCAGTTCGTCGATTTTCGGCCGGGAGCGGCGGACTTGGATTCTGCCGCCGCAGACAAGATTCGAACAATGGTCAAGGCGTTGAACGAACGGCCGCAGCTCAAGATCGAGGTGCCCATTGCGTGGGTCAGTGAACTCGATCGCCCGGCATTGGTCGAGGCGCGGTTTTTGACGCAGGTTCGGGAAGCGCAGTCGGGTAAAGGCGGCCGCAATAGATCGCAGGCTGCCGCGCCGGACTTCGAGCAATTGGATGCGCCGGCCAAGGTGGAGTTATTGACGCAACTGTATGCAAAAGACGTGGGCGGTGAGCCGAAATTCCCGCAAGAGCTGGCGAACCTCAAGACGAAGCCGGAACTCGCGGCGGCGAAGGCAGATTTTCTAACGAAGGCATTGCACGAGCACATTGCAGTCACGGACGGCGACCTCACCGCCTTGGGGCAACAACGCGCCATGGCCGTACAACAGGCCTTGTTGACGGACACTCAGCTCGATCCTGCGCGAGTGTTTCTGGCCGTCAATGACAAGGCGAAGAATCAAGACGGCAAGGTTCGCCTGGAATTATCGTTGAAATGATCGAGGCGCCGGCCGGATCGGCAAAAATGGAAATCGCGGTCGAAGATGCGCTCGTCGATCCCATGATCGAGGCAATTACCAGATCAGCTCAGACCGGAAAGGTCGGAGACGGAAAAATATTCGTCTTCGATCCGGCGCAAGTCGTGCGTATCCGAACGGGCGAGCGAGACTCCGGCGCCATTTGATTTCAGAGGGGGATCGCATCGATGAGTAAACTGTCCCGATTGGTTTTTTTGGGCGTCGCGGCGCTGTCGATTCAGAGCGCGTGGGGGGAGGCGCCCACTCAGCCGACGTTGATGGATGCGGACAAGATCAGCGCCGGCGACACCGCGTGGATGCTGACGTCCACCGCCCTGGTGCTGATGATGTCGATACCGGGGCTGGCGTTGTTTTATGGCGGCATGGTGCGCAAGAAGAACGTGCTGGCGACGCTGATGCAGACCTTCGCGATTACTTGCCTGGTCACGCTCCTCTGGTGGTTGATCGGCTACTCGTGGGCCTTCACGCCCGGCAGTCCGTTCCTGGGCAGCGCGAGCCGCGCGTTTTTCAACGGCATGACCTTCATCCATGACCCGACCAACCGGCTGTCGGTATCGCATCTGGCATTGACCATACCCGAGTCGGTCTATGCGATGTTCCAGCTGACGTTCGCGGCCATCACGCCGGCGTTGATCGCCGGCGCGTTTGCCGACCGCATGAAATTCTCCGCGATGCTGGTGTTCATGGCCGCCTGGTCGCTGCTGGTGTATTCACCGATTGCCCACATGGTGTGGGAGCCGACCGGTTGGCTCAACAGGGCAGGAGTGCTGGACTATGCCGGCGGCACGGTCGTGCACATCAATGCCGGCGT